>Ga0315533_1001007_pt1 | contig 22629 bp, 25 predicted proteins | sample SalMarSW160130MG_FD_203081 | JGI IMG/M metagenome (GOLD analysis project Ga0315533, IMG submission 203081) | Salt marsh sediment microbial communities from the Plum Island Ecosystem LTER, Massachusetts, United States - Salt Marsh Sediment SW1601-30 ... | reverse complement strand
CCCGCTTAACTGGCTTTCGGGATTTTGACACCACCAGCAATTAAGTGGACATCCTTTTAAAAAGACTGTAGTCCGAATTCCAGGTCCATCATGAATCGAATATCTTTGAATATTAAAAATTATTCCTGTAGTTATAGGAACAGATTTTGTCAAATGACCGTCCCCTGACAAAGCTTAGTGATTTTTTGGGCGATTTTCTCAGGAGTAAACCCAAAATGATCAGCCAATTGCTGACCTGGTGCACTCTTACCAAAGGACTTCATAAATACTGTGTAATAGGAATCGTTTAATAACTGATACCATCCCTGACCGGTATCGGCTTCAATCACTACCCGAAGTGCATCTTTAGGCCCCAGGACTTCTTTAATATATTGTTTCTCCTGCCTTAAAAATTCTTCCCTGTCCGGAATAGATACTACACGGCTGGTAATGCCGTTCACTTTTAAGATAAGATTTACCTTTACGGCTATTGAAACTTCGCTACCGCTGCCCATTAATACCACCTGGGGGATTTCTTTTTCTTTGTGGGATATTACATAACCGCCCCGAGGAAATTCTTTTACACCGCGGCATTTTTCCAGATGAGGTAAATTCTGTCGGGATAAAACCAGGGCATTTGGACCTTCTATCCTTTTCAAAACTTCCTCCCAGGCTAATTTGGTCTCTTCTTCATCGGCAGGTCTGATAACTTTTAAATTGGGTATAAGTCTTAAAGATTCAAGCTGTTCCACCGGCTGATGGGTAGGACCATCTTCTCCTACTATTATAGAATCATGGGTAAAAATATAGATTACCGGGAGCCTCATTAAGGCAGCCATTCTAATAGCCGGACGCATATAATCAGAAAAGACAAAGAAAGTGGAACAATAGGGTCTCAATCCCTTGTGTGCTGCTATGCCATTAACTATCGCTCCCATAGCATGTTCCCTAACACCAAATCTAAGGTTTCTACCCTTAAAGCTGTTTTTTTGAACTTCTCCATAGTTATTAAGATATGTTTTGGTAGAAGGGGATAGATCGGCTGAACCTCCGATAAGATAAGGAATTTTATCAGCAAGTTTATTTAAAACTAGCGATGAGGCTACTCGAGTAGCTGCCGGAGATTTTATTTCCAGGCTATCCAGTTCTAAATCCTGAGGAATAATTAAATTTAAGGCTTTATTCCATTGCTCTTTGAGTTCGGGGTATTTTTGAGACCATTGGGTGAATTTATTTTCCCATTCTTCTCTTTTTTTGGTAAGCTGTCTTTTTCGGTCTTCGAAAAATTCTTTAACCTCAGATGAGACGTAAAATTTTTCCTCCAGAGGAAGACCTAAATTTTTCTTTAAACCTTTTACTTCTTCTTCTCCTAAGGGTGCGCCATGACAATTACTGGAATCCTGCTTGGTAGGAGCACCATACCCAATATGGGTTTTTGCTATAATTAAAGTAGGTTTATCTTCAGTCTCTTTAGCTTTAATAATAGCTGCTTTAAGTTCTTCAATACTGTGGCCATCAATATGATCGATTACTTTCCAGTTATAAGCCCTAAATCTATCTGCTACCGACTCGGTAAAAGTAGCTTCAGTCTCTCCGGCAAGACAGATACTATTATCATCATAGATGGCGATTAATTTTCCCAGACCCAGATGCCCGACCAATGATGCGGCTTCAGAAGTAATCCCCTCCATCATACAGCCATCACCTAAAAGGGTATAAGTATAATGGTCAACAATTTTATAATCATCAGTGTTAAACCTGACTGCTAACATCTTTTCTGCCAGAGCCATTCCCACAGCATTGGCAAAACCCTGTCCCAAAGGTCCGGTAGTAACTTCCACCCCGGGAGTTTCTCCATATTCAGGATGACCGGGAGTTTTAGAATTAAGCTGTCTGAATTTTTTTAAATCCTCGAGTGAAAGTTTGTATCCCGAAAGGTGTAACAGAGAATACAACCAAGCTGAACCATGTCCGGCAGATAACACAAAACGGTCTCGGTCGGGCCAATCCGGCACGGAAGAATCGTATTTTAATACATCTCCAAAGAGAACTGCACCGATTTCTGCACAACCCAAAGGCAATCCCGGGTGACCGGAATTAGCCGCCTCTATCATATCTACAGCTAATCCTCTTACTATATTTGCGATTTTATTAAACAATTTAGAAATCCCTCCTTCTCTTCTGAATACTGATATTTAATATTTTACACTTATTTTTTTTCTTCTACAAACTTTTTTGTTTTCATATTTTATTATTAGTATAAACTTTGGTGGAGGCAATTAGATAATAAGTTATGCTTACGTCTTTTCTCTACTTTCACTTAATTTATTTTCTCTCTCTTTCTTAACTCGATACTCGATACTATATTAATAATAAGTATTGACAAGATATTTATAAAAAGGGGTTTTCTAAGGGATTTCCTGCAGATACCTGGTTAGTAAAGAATAACGGGACGGATTTATCCGCTCCGTTATTCTTTACAAATTTATTAGAAAGAAAATTACAAATGGACTAAATAACAAAGGAGTCCAAGGCCATGGGTTATTTAAACTGATCCAGAACATACAATAATAGACCTTTCTCAACGGTAATGACAGCTTTTTCCTGCTCAATTATATTGCTGATACCCCTGGTCTTATATCTTAATAGGTTTCCTGCTTCGAGCAGATATTTACAACCCGTAATAGTAACTCCGCTAACTTTTTTATCTATGGGAATTAAAGAAAGCCCGACACCTATTTTTTGAAAAAAAATTTTTTCTTTTTCTATTATCCCCATTTCCAGACCCGGTTCCTTAATAAATGCCGTCATCCCATTTCTAAAAGCATATTCCAGGAGAAAGATGTTAGCTAACTGCTGATCTAATCGCCCCCCTGCAAAGCCAATGATAATAATATTATCCAGACCTCTCCCCCGACAATATTGAAGCGCTAATTCACCATCAGTTTCATCCTTTTCAACAGGATATTTTATAATTTTAGCTCCCATTTTTTCATAACACTGATATTGTGCCTTGGTAAGCGAATCAAAATCACCTATAATCACATCGGGTAAAAAGCCTATACTTTCCAGAAATAAAGCTCCACCATCAGCAGCAACAAACAATACATCTTTCTCTCCGATTAGTTTCTTATATTCTTCCTTATTCCCTTTTAATTCTCCGTTTAAAGCAACAACCGCTTTATTCGTTGACATAAATTATCCTCTTATCTTTGATTTTCACCCTTACTAATTACCAGAATCCTTAATAATGGTATTATAATTATATAACTTAGCAACAGTGATGGTAAAAGGTAACTGATATTATATATAGCTGAATATACCCATAAATTCTGACCTTCCGGAGCATACTGAGCAAAAAATATAACCCCGGAAAGGAAGTGACTGATGAATCTTCCCAATCCACCAGTAAGAACAGCTAATAATAACCAGCCATATGTACTGCCTTTTGTCTTTAAGTTTATCTTGTTTGAAAATATTCCTGCTAATCCGACCAGCATATAAGGTAAAGGATAATCTAATACCAGTTGCACTGGATGGACAATGAAGGGGCCAAGTGCTAATTGAACCAAACCATATACTACTCCAGCCATCATACCTGGGCCAGCTCCCCAGCGCAAAGCTATAATTAAAATCGGCAACATTTCGAGGCTAAGCGACCCTCCCTGAGGCATCCTCCACAAAGGAAGAAAATTTAAAATAGCAGACAACGCCACTGCCATACCAATTTCTGTCATAATTCTTATTTGATTTCTTTTCATTTAAAATCTCCTTTTCTTTTAAAATAATTTATTCAAAATAAAAAACCGCAGACCTGATCTTTTAATCAAAATCTACGGTGTAATCAAAACATTATGTTTTAATTCCCTCCGCTGGTATTACCCAGATCAGGTTTTAAGGGTCTGTTTACTAAAAACACTCTCAGCCTTAACAAGCTCCCCTATTGTATTATTCTATTTTTTATATATATTTAAAATGGCTGGCCCATTTTTATATATATTAATTGTAAAATACTAAATTAGTATCTGCGATATTCGCTTCTTGGTCTAGGTGGACGGGCTTCGTCAATCTTTAAAGGACGACCATCTAAATCGGTATTATTTAAAGCGTCTTTGGCCTTTTCAGCTTCTTCCGGAGAAGACATTTCTACAAATCCAAAGCCTTTTCCTTCGATGATGTTGACACTCTTAACTTCACCATGAGCTGAGAATAATTCTTTTAGTTGATCATTAGTTACAGAGTACTTAAGATTTCCGACGTATAATTTACTACCTTCCATATTTCCTACCTCCTTTTCGTTATTATTTCTCTTAAGTCCAATAACGTTTCTTATAGGAGGTAGAAACAAAACAGTGATTCCAACCTCTTTAACGATAACATTATTAAAACACAAGAGATCCCTCATAAACAATCTCTGTTTTTAGAGGACTAATGGATTGTTTTTAGCATCTCTTTTAAGTAAGAAGGACCAGCCATTTGAATATTGTCTCTGTATATTTCATTTTACTTATTTTGGCAATTTTGTCAACTTTTTACAAAATATTTTTTACAAAAAAAGAATAATTCTATCTTTAATTTTATCTACTTTCTTCTTAAGATTTTTACAACTGCGGGTAAAAAATTACAGACATCTTCCTTGACTACCACTTCCGCCAAATAGTCCAAATGGGTAGACATAAAATTAATAATAATCAATTTACCTCCTCTATCCAGACAATATTGAGGTAACATATTCACCGGGCTAATCTGGAGCGATGAACCAACAGTCAACATTAAATCTGCCCGCGAAGATAAATAAATAGCGTTATCCAGATCGGGAAGCATTTCTCCAAACAGGACTACATTTGGTTTAAATACTCCACCACATTCACAATAGGGAACTTTCTCTTCACTTGTTTCTATTTTTTTTAGCAATAACTCCGAAGAGATCATCTTTCCACATTTTCGGCAAACAGCTTCTCTTAAAGTTCCATGAACTTCAATAATTTTTTTCGAGCCTGCCCTCTGGTGCAGGTTATCGATATTTTGAGTAATGATACATTTTACATAACCCATCTCTTCCAACCGAGTAATAGCCTTGTGTGCAGGATTGGGAGAAACTCGAGATAACATCTCAATACGAGGTCGATAAAAATGATAAAAACGCTGGGGGTTTTCCTCAAATGCCGTTATAGAGGTAACTTTAAAGGGGTCTATCTTCTCCCAGATACCCTTGCCTGGAGTTCTAAAGTCTGGTATCCCCGACCCGGTGCTTACTCCCGCTCCGGTTAGTACAACTGTATATTTAGATTCTTTAATTAATTCAGCTACTCGATTAATTTTATCATTATTAATTATATTTACCATTAAAATACCTTAATTTTCTAATTATCTTGTTCTATCCTATTTTATAACCTAAGGGGGCTTCCCTCTCTGGCTGAAGTAGAATAACTTCTCCATCCTCTTTCATTACTCCTAAAATTAAAACCTCTGATTTAAGCCCGGCTATCCTTTTGGGAGGAAAATTAACTACCGCCACAATCTGTCGGTTAAGCAAATCTTCTTTAGAATATAGTTTAGTAATCTGAGCAGAAGATGCCTTTACGCCTAACTCTCCAAAATCAATCTTTATTTTATAGGAGGGATTCCTGGCTTCTTTAAAATCTAAGACTTCAATTATTCTGCCTACGCAGATATCTATTTTCTGAAAATCTTCAAATGTTGCCATAATCTTCTATTTCATCCTTTCAATCTCTTTATTGTGCTACTAATACTCCCCACTCCAATTTAGTTTCTGTAACCGGAAAGGCATCTATACCAGCTCCCTCTATCACCTCACCCTTCGGAGTAGGGCAAGCTTTTCCAATCATCATATTTTCCATCTTCACTTGCCAGCCAGCGTCACGAAAAGATTCCAGAGCAGAATTCCGAAATAAAAATTTGCCTAATCCGATTTTTTTAATCACTTCTGCATTTGCTTCATCGTCCTCTGGATAAAATTGAGAAATAATAAAAAACTTACCTGAAATAACCCTCTTTAATTCAAACAGGAGGTTTTCGGGTTCTTCAATATTGATAAGACCTAAATTTGTAGTCATCATTTTAATTGCTCCGTCTTTAAAAGGTGAACGTCGAGCGTCGAAAGCTAACAGACTAACCCGTTCATATAAACCGAAAAACTCTAACCATCGACGATTACGACGTAATATTTGAGGACTAAAGTCAGTAAAAACAATTGGTTGTTTAAGTTTACGTATAAGTAATTCTGCTAAATCACCCCTTCCGGAAGCAAGATCAATAATTGGACCATCAAAAATAGAAAGCTGAGCGATAATGTAATTAATCTGAGCATTATTGCATTTCAGATATTCCGGAGCATATAATTTAGAATAAGCTAAATTTGCTATTGCTTTGGCCTGGGCAAACTCCCCCCGTTCTTCTAAAATCTGCGCTCTAAAAAATTGGTCAGCAGGGTTTAAGGTATTTAACGGCGTGTCCATTAATTTGCTTTCAATTTGAGGATTTTCACGAAGGTATTTAATTAATTGACTATCAAGCTGCTCCCAAAGATCATTGCGGGGTAAATCGGGAGTTAGAAAAAGAGCAATTCCTTCTTTGACAGGATAAGTACTACCACACTTTTTACAATTTACTTCAGCTTCCTCAATTCTATCCCTCTGATGCTGGATAATTTTCCAGTTTAATTCCCCGTGGCAGGATGGGCATTCCAACATCTCTATCAGGAAATCTTGCATGTGCTTTCTCCTTATACTGCTGACATTATATCCTTATTATTAAAAAAGTAAAAAATGCATAAAAATATTCCTTCACTATTATATGCATGTTTATTATTTTATCATAAATTAAATTAAATAAAAAATGTAACCAAAAGAGAGAGCAAAAATGCTAATAATGGTTAAATATAAAATTAATGTTTTACCGCCAAAAGACTTTCTTAGGACTAAAAGAGTCCCCCAGTTAGTAACCGGCCCCGCTATGAGCAATACCATCCCCGCCCCGACATTCATGCCCTGGGAAACAAAAGCATGAACTAAAGGTACACTGGCAGTGGAACAGATATACATTACCAAACCAAAGACAAGACTGAACATATAACCAAATCCGCCACTAAAATAGTTTCCTACAAATTCCCCCACCAGAGCAATTGTGGACACTAAGACCGCCAATATTAATCCTAAAAATATTTCGGGTTCAATCTCTCTCAATAAATCCCAAAATATTTATCGACTCCCACACCTTTACAGGCGTGGGAGTCGCTTTAACAGACTATTGTCTGTTCCACGACTTGCCGGGAACTTGCTCTCATCCCCACCTTAACAGATGGGAAGTTCCCGCTAAATTAAAATTCTGTCAATTGTCCGAATAACTTTATCTTTAGACATATTTCAACATCCCCATTAATGCCTTTTGAGCAGATTTAATGATTCCTTCTGGCAGTTCGATGGCATAACGTTCCTCCCTCAGCGAGAGGTATACATCATTTAGAGTGGTTAGCTTCATATTTCGGCACATCTTAGCTGTACCAGCTGTATAAAACTCCTTCCCCGGATTTTCCTTTTTTAATCGATAGATAAGCCCTTCCTCTGTTCCTATGAGAAATCTCTTCTTATCCGATTTTTCAGCAAAGTTCAACATACCACTGGTCGATAACACCTCATCAGCAAGGTCAATAACTGATGGATTACACTCCGGATGGACAAGAAGAAGTGCATCAGGAAATTTTTCCTTGGCCAGACGGACCTCTTCTTTCCTTATTTTTTCGTGAACATAGCAGTAACCGTTCCAGGGAATAATTTCTTTATTGGTAAATCTCTGGCAATATGCGGCAAGGTTTTTATCTGGAGTAAAGATTATTCTCTCTGTCTTAAGATTCCTTACCACTTCTATTGCATTTGCCGAGGTACAACAAATATCCGATTCAGCTTTTACATCTGCATTGGTATTTACATAGGAAACCACTTTTGCATCAGGGTATTTTTCTTTTAATGTTCTTAAGTTCTCAAGAGTTATCATATCTGCCATCGGACATCCTGCTTCCTTCCTGGGGAGGAGAACCTTCTTTCCAGGTGAAAGTATCTTTGCAGTCTCTGCCATAAAGCGAACACCGCAAAAAATGATTATCTTTGTATCTGTTTTCGCCGCTTCCCTGGAAAGTTCTAACGAATCACCTAAAAAATCAGCAATATCCTGAATCTCCGGTCTTTGGTAATTATGAACCAAAATAATAGCATTCTTTTCTTTTTTCAGTTTAGTAATTTCTTCCACAATGTTCATTTTTTTTAACCTGTTTATTTTGCTAAATTAAAAAAGTATTTATAACTATAGTACCACTCGACATTCTAACAAAAGAACTTTTTTTGCAGTAAGTAATTCGTCATCTTATAAGCTAAATCATCTTCAAGTATAATCTTTTCGTCCAACTTCTCTAAGTGAATTATTATTTCCAGTATATACAACGTTACGACTGAAGGGAGCAATGTCCTGAAAGGCGAGGGGCGATAGCCCCGTAGCGTATATGATGTGTTAGATAAAATTTTTAGCTTTATAAAAAAGTTACTTCCTTTAGTCATTTTAAAACCCTTGTAGAATTTAATATTGCCAGCAATGCAACACCCACATCAGCAAATACAGCCTCCCACATAGTTGCCATCCCAAGGGCGCCTACGGTCAAGAATGTCCCTTTAACTCCCAATGCAAAACCGATGTTCTGCAAGACTATGCCCCTAGTTCTTTTCGCAATTTCAACAGCCTCATGAAGTCTTGATGGTTCATCGGTCATTAAAACTATATCAGCCGCTTCTATTGCAGCATCTGACCCCAATGCTCCCATAGCTACACCAATATCTGAACGCATTAATACGGGAGCATCGTTTATACCATCGCCCACAAACGCTATTAGGTCTTTATTATTTACCTTTTTTTTCATCAATTCCTCAATTTTTTCTACCTTTTGTTGGGGTAATAATTCTGCAAAATACTCATCCAATCCCAGTTTTTGAGAAACTGCCTTCGCCACCTCCTGACTGTCTCCTGTAAGCATAATCTGCCTTTTTACTCCAATATCTTTTAGTCTTTGAATGGCTATCCTCGTATCTTCTTTGATTTCATCAGAGATGATGATATAACCAGCATATTTATAATCAATAACTACATGAACCACGGTTCCTTCAACATCACAGGTATCGTGCTCAATATTCTCTCTGTGGAGAATTTTATCATTTCCAACTAAAACATAATGCCCCTCTACTCTTGCCTTTATGCCATAGCCGGAAATTTCCTCGTAACTTTCTATTTTCCTCTCATCTATTTTTCTATTAAAGGCTTCAAGTATTGATTGGGCAATGGGATGGCTGGATTGGCTCTCTGCCTGGGCAGCAAATTTTAATATTTTATCCTCTGGAAAATTATTTTTGGTGACAATTTTGGTAACCCTGAAAACGCCTTTTGTCAAGGTCCCGGTTTTATCCCACACAACTGTATGAAGGTTGTTAAGTCCCTCCAAATAATTTGAGCCTTTTACCAGAATTCCTCTTTTAGAAGATGCGCCAATCCCCCCAAAAAACCCAAGAGGAATAGAAATGACAAGGGCACATGGACAGGAAATCACTAAAAATATGAGTGCTTTGTATATCCATTCTGAGAAGGTTTCTTCGTGAGCAAACATGGGGATAAATACTGGAATATGGTAAAGTATCACTGGTACTATAGCAAGGGTAAAAGCGCTAAAGACTACTGCTGGAGTATAATATTTTGCGAATTTGGTGATAAATTTCTCAATAGGAGCCTTTTTACTGGCGGCATTTTCCACTAAATCCAATATTTTAGATACAGTAGATTCGCTGAATCTTTTTGTTACTTGAATAGTTAAAAGTCCTGTTTTGCTTATCATCCCCGAAAGAATTTCATCTTTTGCTTTCACCTTTCTTGGCACCGATTCCCCAGTTAAAGCAGAAGTATCCACTAGCGAGGAACCATCTAAGACAATCCCATCAAGCGGAACCCTTTCACCAGGTTTTACCATGATTACATCGCCAACATTAACCTCATCAGGGTCTACTTTCTTTGTTTCTCCGTCTATCTTTAAATTTGCATAATCCGGTCTTATCTCCAGTAGAGATTTAATTGATTTTCGCGATCGATTTAAAGCTATATCCTGAAACAATTCACCAACTTTAAAAAATAGCATGACTGCCACTGCTTCTGGAAATTTCTTTATTGCAAAGGCTCCCAATGTAGCCACAGTTAATAAAAAGTTCTCGTCAAAAACCCGTCCGTGAAATACATTTCTAATAGCCTTCCAGACTATATCTCTCGCAATGATAATGTAACTCAACAAAAATAGAGAAAGTTCTCCCCAGAAAGATAACTCGAATATCATAGCTCCAACACATATGAATGCTCCTAATCCAATTATTATAATTTCTTTTCTCATGTTAAATGTGTCTCCTTTTATGGATGGGAACACACTTCCCTGCAGACTTGACTTGAATTCTTCATGTCTGGGTTATGTGTAGACTTATTTAATATATTATTCTCCTCTCTGTATCTGCTAAAAATTTATCTAACTTTGGGATAATCGCTTCTTTTATGTTTTTCTCCTTATTTTCTAACTTCTCGATTTATCGTTAAACTAAATGTAAACCTTATCCTTTTAATTTAATCCTGTAAATCAGGTATTAAATTAGGTATTTGGAACACTTCTATTTCAACATATAAGTTAATTCTTGCATCTGGTATCTGAGGATCATTTGAATAAATATGGAGATGTTTTTCGTCTTTTCCCGCATAATCAGTAGTATCATAGATCACTTTAAGTTCAGCTGACTCTCCCGGTTTAATGTGGGTAGTAGAAATTGAAACCTCTATGCAGGCACAAGATTCTTTTACTCCTTCAATAATTAAGTCTCCTTCTCCTCTATTTTTTACAATAAAAATATGGGTGGGCTTTGCGCCTTGGGTCACCTTTCCAAAATCCCATTCTTCTTCTGAAACTAGAATCCTTGGTTGAAGTCCAGAATTATTTTGGGTAGTATTAGAAGGATTATTTTGGATATTACTAAATACTAAAACACCCCCCAATATTATTATTACTCCTATAAGAAAAAAAATTATTGTATTTTTACGCATTATTTTCACCTCCTTTTCTCTTTCTTTTTTAAAAATAAATCTATGTCAATAATATAGATCAGATTTTTCTTTAGGGACAACCTTTCCATCCTGGAGATGGATTATTCTTTGAGTGGCCTGGGCTAATTCCAAATCATGAGTAGCAATAACTATGGCCAGGCCTTTTTCACTTAAACTCTTAAAAAGTTCTAAAATATGCTCTCCAACTTTTGTCTCTAATTTACCGGTGGGTTCATCAGCAACAAGTATCTTGGGATCATTAATTAAAGCCCGTGCAATACCTGTCCACTTGATAACCCAATTTAACATTATGAGTGATAACTATTAAGTATTACAAATGCCTTTATACAATTCTTTTATGTAATACCACTTATCCTATTAAATAAGTAGTAATTAAATTTAAAAATAAAACACCATGCTTATTTATGGATTTATTATTCGTCTAAAATTAGAAGTTCTAATGTTGGCAATTAATTTTATTTTCCCAAATCAAATATGTTTTTTCATCCTAATCTCAAACTAACAGACTCCATGCAGTGGTGGTTGATGTTTATCTGATTTCTTAATATATTTTTCAGGATTATCATCAAACTCTTTTTTACATCCTGCAGAGCAAAAATATAAAATTCTATCATTGTATGTGCTTTTAAATTTTGCTGTCAATTTATTTACTTCCATCTTACATACCGGATCAATAGCCATATTTATCACCTCCTTTTTATCCATTCGTATTTTTTTTAAAACAACTCTTTACGGTGGGCATTTGCCGCATATTGACCTGAATAAGGTAGTACTTAAGTAACGGTCTCCCCGATCAGGTAAAATTACTACGATTATTCCAGAATCCATCTTTTTGGCTATGCGCAAGGCTCCTACAATCGCTGCACCACTGGACATGCCTACAAAAATACCTTCTTTGGTGGCAAGTAATCTGGTTACTTCGTAAGCTGGGTCATCCTCAACGGTGATTTTCTCATCCAATTTTTCTGAGTGGTATATCTTGGGAACAATTGACTCTTGCATATTTTTAAGCCCTTGTATTTTATTTCCTACCGTTGGTTCAACTCCGATGATCTTAACTTGTGGTTTTCTTTCTTTTAAATATTTAGTCACTCCCATCAGAGTTCCTCCGGTCCCCATACCCGCTACAAAAACATCTATTTTCCCCATGGTTTTAAAAAATATTTCCGGCCCGGTGGTCTCATAATGAGCAAGAACATTATTCTCATTTTCAAATTGATTGGGCATATAATATTTATCCGGCTCTTCGGCAATGAGCTGATGAGCCTTCCTGATGGCACCATCAGTCCCTTCATTTGCCGGAGTAAGCACTGCTTCAGCTCCAAAGGATTCAATAATCCGACGCCTTTCTAAACTCACACACTCAGGCATGCAAAGTTTTACTTTGTATCCCTTAGCTGCTCCTATCATTGCCAGGGCAATTCCAGTATTTCCTGAAGTAGGTTCAAGTATTATTTTTCCTCTGGTAAGTTCTCCTGACTCTTCTGCTTTTTTGAGCATATAGTAGGCAGGACGATCTTTAACTGAACCACCAGGATTACTTCCTTCAAGCTTGCCAAAAATTCTTACCTTTGAATTTCCATTTAGATTATTTAACTCAACAAGTGGCGTACTACCAATAGCTGACAATAGGTTCATAATTTCCTCCTAAACAATTTTTTATATTGCAATTTTTTATAACTATTTTGCATCCTGTATAAGGAATTAATTAACTTTTCAAAGCTTTTTTCATTTTTTCAAATTCTTTTTCGGTAATTTCTCCCTTTGCAAATCGTTCTTTGATAATATCTAAGGAAGTTTCGCTAAACCCCCCAGTATATCTATTAGATTTTGTATTGGTGATAATGAAATAAATTATCAATCCAATAACAATTGCAAACATGAACATCATAAAGATCCCTCCACTTCCAAAATTCATCATTTGATTCCACCCCCATATAAACCCACAGCCTTCAACATCAGCTAATGCAACAACTGGAAGCATAAATAATATTACAAAAACTATAATCACTATTCTCATAAATTTCACCTCTTTCGTTTATCTAATATTCGCGAAATAGGATAGCAATAATTAGTTTATTTCCTTTTGCGAGTTCGCTAAATCCTCTAAAGTAACAGAGCTAAGTTCGGCGGAAATTTTTTCATCTAATTTTTCCCAGATACTTCGAGTTGCACATTTGGAAACCCGGGGACAAACAGAGGGATTTTTAACGCATTCCACACAACTTATACTCCCTTCCAGAGTTTGCACAATCTCTTTGAGAGTTATTTGGGAAGGAGATTTGGCTAACCGATATCCTCCATGGGCTCCTCGAGAAGAACTTATCAATCCACTTGACTTAAGGGGGATAACCAGGTGACTTAAATATTTTTCGGAAATCTCTTCCTTTTCGGCAATATCCTTTAAAAAGATAGTCCCTTTATTAAAATTTAAGGCTAATTCTAACATTAACCTTGTCCCGTATCTTGCTCTGGTAGAAAGCCTCATAAAATTCACCTCACTCAATTACTACTATTACCATTACTTTAGTAGTGATTATAATATAAAAAAATATTTTTGTCAACTATTAATTCGTACCGAGTAGATAGTATGTAGTATATAGTGAAGAAAGAAAAAGAAGATAGGAGTCAGAATGAATTCGTATTTCGTGAATCGTATCTCGTATGTATAATTACCCAGTTAGCCAGTTCACCAGTTAAAATAAAGCTTACAAGTTGCAGGTGCGAGTTACAAATTAGCAGGGAGAAGTAGGGGCGTATCGTTATACGCTCTTATAAGGTAGTGACACGACGTGCCGTGTGAAAAAATAGACAGGCGGAACGTCTGTCATACTGAGGGTAGACACAAGGTCTACCCCTACTAATTTAATTAGTTAATTAATTGGTCAATTGGTCTTTATCTTTGCCTTAATTGGATAATTGCTAAATTGGTAAATTACTTAATTGTATTTTACTTACACTTGTAGCCTGCAACTATACGCTAAACGCTGTATGCTCTACGCTAATCTTATACTAACGACTAAATTATTTCATAACTCGTATTTTTAATTGGTCAATTGAATAATCTTGTATCTTGTATCTTGCAACTATTAACTGAAAACTGCGAACCGAAAACTTGCTTTAAACATTAAATCGAAAATTGATTATGTCTCCGTCTTCGATTATAGCATCTTTACCTTCAATCTTTAGTAGACCTTTTTCTTTTACTACATGCATGGAACCAAGAGTAACCAAATCCTGATACCTGGCTATTTCTGCCCGAATAAAACCCCTTTCTATATCAGAATGCACTTTCCCAGCAGCTTTTTTGGCGATAGTACCTTTTTTAATAGTCCAAGCCTTGGCTTCGTTTTCGCCCATAGTGAAAAAAGATATCAATCCCAGGTGCTTATAACACACCCGGGATAATCTTTCAATCCCTGATTCTTTCAGCCCTAAATCTTCTAAAAATAGTTGCCTTTCATCTGCTTCCAGCTCACTTATTTCCATCTCCATCTTGCCACAGATATTTAAACTGGCCATATTACTATCTTGAATAACCTGGTCTAATTTCTCTTTTTGAGGATATGATTTTGACCTAAATTGTTCTTCGCTAAGATTTAAGGCAATAATAATCGGTTTTGGGGTATAAAAACTGAAACCACTTATTTTTTTTACTTCATCTTCAGAGAATTCAAGGTTAGAAAGAAAGAAGTCGTCACTCAGTCCCTGGTTACATTTCTCTAAAATTTCCATTTCCACTAATTCCTCATGAGTTAATTTCTTTTTAGATTTTTTTAATCGCTCTATCCGATTTTCTACTACCTCTAAATCCCTGAGTAAAAGTTCACATTTTAAATTTTCTATCTGAACAATTGGATCTTTCTCACCAGCAACCGCCGGGTCTTCAAATAATCTGATTACAAACAGCAAGGCCTCAGCATCCTGGATAAGACTAAATATTTCTGCCTTCTCTTTTGCTGGTAACTCCGGAGAAATCCCACCAATGTCCACAAATTCAATATTAGCATAAGTGGTTTTTTTGGGATGGTAGAGGGAACTTAAATAATCTATTCTCTGGTCATAAACAGTGGCTATTCCTACATTTTTAGTACCCTTTGAGGAATAAACTGATGTCTCTTTATGTTGACCAGTCAAAAGATTAAACAGAGTGGTCTTTCCTACTAAAGGCATCCCCACAATTCCAATTTTCATTTTTTCTCTCCCCATTTTGTATCTCGCAAAGAAAAAGTGCTATTTCATTATAGCAAATACATTTCAAAAATAAAAATAAGAATTATAAATCAGTATCGAGTATATAGTATCGAGTATTGAGTATCAAGATTTTATAGGTGGGTTATCATCCAATTATTGTACTGGAAAAAAGAGAAATACATATAAATTATCTTATATATTGTATCTCCTGAAAAATGAAACATTGTCGGTTTGTTACCAGTTGAATCATCAAGAGAAAATGAATGGTACGCTTTATACTTTTTTTATCTTTCCGTTATCCATCAGGTAAGTACAATCAGTAGTCTCTTTTAAAAATTTTTTATCATGAGAGATAATTATGTAAGATAAATGGGGATGGTTATTTAATATTTGAACTATCTTTTCGATAGTCTCCTCGTCAAGCCAGATAGTAGGTTCATCAAGCAATAAAATCTCCGGCTGCATCGCCCATACCGTAGCCAGAGAAACTAACCTTTTTTCTCCATAGGAAAGATTATAAGTAATTCTATCCTCAAAACCAGCTAACCCGAGAGTCTCCAAAGTTTCTTTCAGAATCTTCTTGGTTTCCTGATGATTTTTTCTCAAGTTTAAAGGTCCAAAGGCAATGTCTTCGGCTACAGTAGGACTAAATAATTGATCATCGGGATCCTGAAATACCAGACCGACTCTTTCTCTAACTTCTATAAAATTGTTCTCTACTTTTCGTTCTTTTCCAAAAATCTCAATCTTCCCTTCTGATGGATGTAAAAGTCCCATAATAAGATGAAAGAGGGTGGTCTTTCCACTTCCATTGGGCCCAACCAAACCTATCCTTTCTCCTTTGGAAAAATTAAAATGGAACTTTTTAAATACATAGTCTTGGGAGGGATAAGCAAAGGAAAGGTCGGTAATTTTGATTACATCTTCGTTCTTTCTTTTTTTCACGGTAATAACACCAATCCTATAATGCAACTTATCATCACCATTCCCGTTACAAAATCCGATTTTTTAAAAACAAAATGATTTAAAGTCCATAATTTTCCCTTGAACCCTCGGCAAAGCATAGCATTATAGACTCTTTTGGAGCGGTCATAACTCCGAACCAACATCATTCCTACTAAATAAGCATAAGTCCTGTAAGTATGGAAATTAGACTGGGCTTTAAAACCTCTTATTTTTAGAGCATTATTTAATCTGATATATTCAGAGTGAATAGTTTGGGTATAACGATAAGTAAAGAAAAACAACTGGGTTAGTTTATCAGGAAGATATAAATGACGCAAGGCGTGAACCAGATTAAATATTGAAGAGGTGGAAAGAAGAGCAATGCCAGCCAAAATAATAGAGTTAGATTTTATGGTAATTAAGAGGGTATATTTAATACCTTCCTGAGAAATATTTAGTGAACCTAAAGTATAAATGTTTTTACCGGGGAAGGTAAAGGGAAGCATCAACCATAATAAAAAGATAAAACTGTTTACTACTAATAGACGGGAAATTATTTCTTTAGTTTCTAGACGGGCAACAGCCACTGCCCCCACAGCAAATAATAACGCAACTGACAATGAGGTATACTTATCGGTAACAGCAACAATTACTGAAAAGAATAAGGCCACAATAATCTTTACCCGCGGATCGAGCCTATGGAGGAGTGAATCTCCTTCTGAAAATTTTTCTTTAATCAAATTAACCACCTGAAAATATAATTTTAAATTATCTTTTACGACTTAAAAAATAAGCAATAATTCCGAAGATGCCAATTATATAACCTACGCCCCCGATTATCTCGGTAGGCGAAATCCTATCCTCTTGAGATTTCTTAATTTCTCTCATCTCTCTCATAATCGGCTTCAACTTTTCATCCAGAGTATCTTCAATTATTGATTGAATTTCTTTCAACTCAACTGAAGAAGTTTCGGGAGAAATAACGGATACAGGTTCTTCAATCTTTTCTTCAATTAACCCCTTAATGTCTCCTAATTCATCGGCTCGAATAATATATTCTGCCCGATGTCCCATACTGGCAGTAAGAACTAACTTTAAATCTCCATCTATTACGTCCTCTGGAGGAATCTTAAAAGAAAACATTCCTTCTTTATCAGTTAAACCTTCTAATAGTTTATTCCCCTGGTTATCAAATACTTCAATCTTTGATTCTACACATTTTTTACCATCACTAAAATAACTTTCGGTATAGATTTTCCCCCCTTCTACATAGGCAAAGATATTAACTTTGTGTGCAAAGGCTGAAATATTTATCATTATAATAATTAAAAATATAAATATCAAAATTAAATACAATTTTTTTTTCATCTTATCTCTCCGATATGATTTTTGCTATGCTATTCAATTAATCTTTGTACTCTAGATGTAATCTGTGTAATCTGTATTAAATCTGTGTAATCATATATCTAATATTTCCGGTCTAACTTTCCTCAAAAATCCTATACAAAATACTGTTAATACTCCTTCTAAAATCATTACCGGCAAATGTGCAATCAGCACCAATTTAGCTACCTGCATAAATGGTTCTCCGGTAAAGACCAAGGCAGCTGCTACCATAACTCCACTTAATAACACCGCCAGAAATCCACAAACAAAGGCCAGGATCAGGGCAATAAAATTATTCTCCCCTTTAATTCCCCGATTAAACAGATAAAAACAGATAATAGCCGGTAAAGCCATATTAAAAGTGTTTACTCCCAAGGTAGTAATTCCTCCAAATTGAAAGAGCACACCTTGCAAAGCAAGAGCAACCAATATCGCCGGAAAGGCGGACCAACCTAATAATACTCCTATAATTCCATTTAAAATTAGATGCACACTTGAAGGACCGACAGGAACGTGAATTAAAGAAGCCACAAAAAAAACAGAAGATAGAATGGCTATTTTAGGCACTTCTTTGTGCTCCATCTTCTTTAAGCTATATCCTACTGCTGTAGCAGTCAAAGCTGCGCCTGTAATCAATACAGGCGCAGATAGTATTCCTTCTGAAATATGCATAAAATATTTCCCTTCTACTATTTATTCCATATCATAAGTTTTAACCCAGAACACTGCTCCTATTTCTACTGATTTCTCTTCTCCATTATGTTTTATTTTCTCTTCATCCTCATTAAGAGCGGCAAATCCCCACCAACCTGCTTTAGGCATAACATAAGTAAATACACCATTCTGGTCAGCTTTAATCACCTGTGTAATCATGGGTTCAGCAGGCCATTTAACCTTACCATCTTGATTGTAATATTCTACTTCTATTTCCGCATAAGGGACTACTTCTCCCTTAACTTTTACTATCCCTTGAAAAACATTTCCTGTCCAAAGACCATACGGCCGAGTCAAGGGAATAATCTCAGTCTTTAGTCCTACTTCTTCATCCCAGCCCACTTCCAAGCCAAGGGCATTTACAATCACCTTAGTATAATGAATAATAAAACAATCCTCTGCTGGTTCCCAATAGGGTTGAGGTTCCACATAAAAAATATAGTCACCCGGACGTTTTATCTGATAATTTGTCTCCCAGGTAGAACAATCATTAATCTTTTTCTCTTGAAGTGTATTTAGTAAATCAACCTTCTTACCCTGAACCAAAACTCCAAATTGCGCAGGTTTAACTATATCCATATAATCCCCTTCCATGGGATGAATAAATTGTACTTTTAAAGTAATACTTTTATTGTCATCCTTGCTAATCATATCATCAGATGGAATTACCATCCCGAAATGAGCACTGGCTGAATTTATTAAACCAAACAAAAACACTGTCACAAAAAATAAAACTGTAATAACTTTTAGATTAAAATTTTTCATACTTTCCTCCTGAATAATTTAATTCGTCAATTAACTGCTTAGTAAATACTAATTTCATTTTCGTGCTACGTATAAGGTAAAAAATATAAGGCTCTCAGCCTTTGTAAAAAAAATATAAATCTGAAAACTGTTAACTAAAAACCGAAAACCAATCCTTTTTTAAACCAGTTCTTTCCCGGTGGTAGCTATAGACAAAGATCCGTATTTTACCCCTTTGGTTGCTCTTAATTTATCCGCCAGCTCCCTCACCTCTTTTGGCTTCCCTCTTACCACTATTATCTCCAGACAATTATCGTGATCTAAGTGAATGTGCTGGCTGGAGATAATTAATGTATGAAAATCATGTTGAATATCGGTTAAGATATTTACTAATTCCCTTTTATGATGGTCAAAGACCAAGGTAATTGCTCCTGCAACTTCCTTTCCTTCTATCCATTCTCTCTTAACTAAATTTTCTCTAATTAAATCTCTAATCGCCTCTGACCGATTAGGATATTTCTTCTCTTTGGTAAGTTTATCAAATTTTTTCAGGAGTTCTTTCTCTAATGACACTCCAAAACGGACTATCTCAGACATTAATCTCTCCCATAAGTATTACTATTTTAAAAATGATAACACGATAGCCTTGCCCTGTCAAAAATTATTTTATAATTTTTTCCAAACTTTCTTTTCATCTTTATCTCTTAAAAATCTAAAATTTTTCTATAATTTATTCGATAATAATCTCCTCAAGAAGTCTTTTGGGCACATGATGGACTCCTTGACTATCCCGCCAGTACTTAATATCTCCCTCGGGTCCAACTGTTTCAAGCACTACCTTTTCCTTAGGTTTACCAATAGCCAATACATACAAAATCTCATATCTTTCATCAATTTTTAAAGCATACCTCAAATCATCTCTTTTCACCGAGGCAAATATACAACCCCCTAATCCCTTCTCGGTTGCTCCTAGAAGAATGCTTTGGGCAGCAATGCCCGGGTCACACCAGTAATTTTTAGTAATTTCTGTATCATTCAACATCACGATATAGGCAGAAGGTCTTTCCCCTTCACCAGGGCTCGACCAATCTTTTATATAACCTGCCCAGGCTAAAGTAGGAAAAATTAAATCATTTTTATTTTTTTCATAAGATAAGATATATTTTAATGGTTGTCTGTTTGCAGCTGAAGCTGAAAGTCTGGCTAAATCTACCAGCTCTTCTAAAGTATTCCGCTCAATTGCAAAATCCTCATAAAACCTTCGATAACTTCTGTTTTTTTTAATTAACTCTTTAATCATAATAATCATCCCTTCCCTTAAAAAATATAATTATTTCTTTAATTATTGCAAGTTTAGCGATAATTTTCAAATAAAACAGGAAATTATGTCTTATTGCGTAAATAAAAAAAAGAAAAAAACTTTAGTTTTTGGGAGATAATCATCATATTATTTGTACAAGAAACTATTTTCTGATATTTATTATTTATTTTTTCCTAATTTTTATTTTTTTATGTTAGAATATTAAAAATGGGATAAGTCATCCCTTATCACGATAATGGGGAGAAAAAAATGATAGAAGTAATTAAACGTAATAATACAATCCAATATTTTGATCCAAATAAGATAATAAATGCTATTACTCAGGCAATGCGCGAAACCATAAAGGGAGTAGATAAAGAACTGTGTGTATCTATTGCTGCAAAAATAAAAAAAGACTTGCAGACTTCCAAAGAAAGTGTAACAGTTAATGATATACAGGAACAGGTAGAAACAGAACTGATGAATAGCGAAAGGAAAGATGTTGCAAAAGTTTATATCTTATATAGAAAACAGCGTGACGAATTAAGAGAAATCCCCAAAAAAAATCACAAATTATTAACGGATGACTTTATCAGCCAATATAAACATCTTCCCAATCCTTTTTCCACTCAATTAGGTCAATTTGTTTATTACCGAACTTATTCCCGATGGTTACCTCTCGAAAAAAGAAGAGAATATTGGTGGGAAACAGTAAGAAGAACAGTAGAATTTAATTGCAGTTTGGTTAAAACTACACAGCATGAAGCCGAACTTCTCTACGATAATGTTTTTCATTTAAGACAATTTTTAGCCGGCAGAAGCCTTTGGATTGGAGGAACAGAAGTAAGCTCAAAATATCCCATGGCAAATTTTAATTGCAGCTTTATAGTCTTAGATAATTTTAATGCCTTTAAAGATTTGTTTTACCTGTTAATGATCGGATCTGGGGTAGGGATAAGAGTTTTAAAATCAGATATAAAAAAATTACCAAAAATAAGAACAAATATAAAGATTATACACGAATTATATTCCCCTTTACCTAAAGAGAAGAGAGAAGATTTAACCAGTATCACTTTTGAAAATAATACCGCCCATATTATAATCGGAGATAGCAAAGAAGGTTGGGTGGAGTCATTAGATTATTATTTAAGCATACTTTATAAAAATGAATACCGGGAAATAAAAACTATTATTTTTAATTATAATAATGTCAGACCAAAAGGAGAAAAGTTAAAAACCTTTGGTGGTACTGCTTCCGGATACGAAAGCTTAAGAGAGATGTTTTCTAAAATCGATAAAATAGTTAAAATTAATTGTTATGGCAATTTAAAAAAATTACGACCAGTAGATTGTCTGGATATTGCTAATATCATTGGTCAAAATGTAGTAGTGGGAGGAGTAAGGCGGACCAGTGAAGTGGTATTATTCGATAAAGATGACCAAGGAATTTTAAATGCTAAGAATAATCTCTATGAACAAGTGGATGGTAAATGGATAAAAAATGAAGCTATTTCCTATCGTGAAATGAGTAATAATAGTATTTTTTATACTTCTAAACCAACTCGGGAAAAACTTTCCTGGCATGTAAAGCAAATGAGATATAGTGGCGAGCCTGGTTTTATGAATGCAGAAGCAGCCGCAAAAAGAAGACCTAATTTGCAAGGGGCTAATCCCTGTATGGAGGTGCTGCTTGATAGGGACCAAATGTGTAATTTGACTACAGTAAATGTATTAAGTTTTGTACATAGCGGTAAATTAGATAAGAATAAATTATTTGAAGCTCAAAGGTTTTCTTTACGAGCAGGATTTCGGATGACCTTTTTAGACCTGGAGTTAGATCAATGGAATTTAAAACAAAAAAGAGACAGATTAGTAGGCTGTAGCTTGACCGGATGGCAGGATATGGTGAATGCTACTAAAATGACCAAAGAAACAGAATCAAAATTACGAAAAAAATTAAGAGATATTGTTCATCAAGAAGCAGAATCCTATGCGCAAAAGTTAGGAGTTGAACCTCCTTTACTTATAACTACTGTGAAACCGGAAGGTACCCTTTCTCAATTACCAACAGTTTCCAGCGGAGTACATCATTCTCATTCTCCTTATTTTATCAGGAGGGTTCGTATTAATGCCAATGACCCCTTGCTTAAGGTTTGTGAAGAATTAGGATATGATATAAAACCGGAGAATGGACAGACTGAGGAAAATTGCCAAACAAA
>Ga0315533_1001004_pt1 | contig 22698 bp, 19 predicted proteins | sample SalMarSW160130MG_FD_203081 | JGI IMG/M metagenome (GOLD analysis project Ga0315533, IMG submission 203081) | Salt marsh sediment microbial communities from the Plum Island Ecosystem LTER, Massachusetts, United States - Salt Marsh Sediment SW1601-30 ... | reverse complement strand
ACCCAAACTTACCCATCAACCCTCATTTTTACCCCAAAAACCCACATCCCACCTTAAAATAAACCCCAAATTCCCCCTATTTTTTAAAATTCCGGATAATCCCAGTCTTATTACTGTCGCTTATATACGGCAGTGCGAGCTACCCTGTTATCCCTCAACCCAAATCGGCCTTTAATACCAGACCGTAATTATAATATTGGGCTCGGTCTTTTTGCCCTGTATCTCCCCCACGATAGTGTTGGTCTGTTTTATCGAGATGTCCGGATTGTCCTTCAGCCACTTGGTGATTTGCTCATCAAGGAACTCGATAGCACCGCCGTGCAGCTTTGTAAAGAAGGTCTTTACGCCCGTAACTCGTTCACCGGCAGCTGTCTTCTCGGCCGGCTTCTGCTCAACCGGTCTCTTTTCGACCGGTCTGGTCGGCTGAGCGGTAACCTTGACTTCCGGGACCTCCGCCGCAGCAGGGCCGCCTAAATTCAAAGGCGAATGTGAAACGCCTGCGCCGCCCGTATCTTCAGTGTCGAAGGAAATCGGCTTATCAGGATTTTTCCCGCCGGAATTGCTAATTTCAATATCATCCATAAGCAACTCTCCGCTAAAAATTAAATCTTAATGGCGTTACTTCGGAAATGATACGGCAGGGTTAGCCGTCAGGCAAGAATAAAAGCTCAATTTAGGGGATTCTGTCATTTATTTTGTGTGCTACTTTTGGCCCTTTTTGGTTTGGTCTTGGTCCTGGCCTTTTCTATACCTGTCTTAAGCCGCTCAAATTCATCCCGGATGGCCTGCTGGTTAGACCGGTCGTTATATCCGGCATCATCGAACGGCTCCGTCGGTACTTCTTGCAGCTCGGCTTCATACTCCGGCCTGGCAAATTTTCGCCTCACTTCTTCCGTCATCTCAGCGTGCCTGACTCCACCGGATGAAATGCTCGGCGTAAGAATAAAAATAAGTTCCTTGGAGCTTTCTTCAAAATCCTTACTTGAGAACAGTACGCCGATAATCGGAATGTCCTTGAGGAAAGGCACGCCGCGGATTACCCCCCGCTCTTCGGTCTTTCTAATGCCGCCGATAATCAAGCTATCACCGGGTTTTATCCGGTTTTCCGCAACCTCGATAGAACGTTCGGTAATAATCGACACCTGGACAACTCCTTTCGGCTTGGAGCTTGAACTAAGTTTTATCGTAGTAGCAAGACCTATGGAGCCGTCTGCGAAAACATTAGGAGTTACTTCAAGAGTGTCTTCTACCCACTGATACTCGGTTATAGAATATGGTAAGACATCCCTTTCTGTAACTATCCTTTCGACTGGGATGTTATCCCTTGAGCTGATTTTTGCTTTTTGACCGTTTACGGTCTCAAGAGTAGGATTCATCAGAATTTTGAGGTATCCTCTTGAGATGAGCATATCCACGACGGCCCTTAACTGATGACCAGGAACACCCTGGTTTCTCCAATAGCCCAGGTTAAATCCGAAAGCGGAACGCTTGGACTCCCGCAGAGAAGCACCAGGGAAGGTTGGCAGGTAATCTGTTTTCATTGTACCATCCGGCAATTTAGAGTATTCTGCCCTGCCGCCGACTGTTATTCTTTCGCCAAACAAGTTTTCTATCAGGAGCGTGGTTTCCCAGTCCATTGTCACGTCAGCAAAACGCTCAAGAATGATGCAGTCAACGTTTACCTGAATAGGCGGAACATCAACCCTCTCCAGGAAATCAAGGGCGGCCCGGGCCTCATCAGAGCTCGGGCATTTTATGATTAGCTGGTTAGTTGCGGCGTTGGCGCTCGCCTCGTAGCCAAGCTGTTCATTAAGCAAACTGGCAAGTTTATCGGGCGGGTGATTCCTCGTAAAATAAAACAGCTTCGCATCTTCTTTGCCTGATATGATTTCGGGAGGCGCCAGATATATCGCCGGCAGGGGATTGTCAACGTTAGGGTTTTCTTTAATCTGCCTTATCTCATTTAGTATTTCTTCGGTTTGAATTTCAACCGGCTTTTCAGCAAAGTAATCCCCGCAGCCCCCCATCCATAGCATAATCGCCGCAGCCAAAACCCCGATTATCCCCCCCTTACAGGTGGTTCGCCGCCTCTTACCCCTCGTAGGTACTATAGCTATCCTCATAACCCTACACTCCATAAGGTATTATAATCCTGTTCTCTTCATATGCAAGCATATTCTCTGGAATTCTGTCTTTATGTCCCTATTCGAGTGAAAACATTAGACCAAATAGCGTTTTTTTGCTAATTTCACAGGGCTATGACAAAAAAACGCAAACAAAGACCTGTAACAGTCGGCTTTATAGCGCTGGGCTGTCCCAAGAACATTGTTGATAGCGAAAGGATGCTGGCCGAAATCGCCACCGCTGGTTTCCTAATCACCGCCGAGCCGGAAACCGCCGACGTAGTTGTCATCAATACCTGCGGCTTTATCGCCCCCGCCAAGGCCGAGGCCCTCGAGGCAATAAAAAACGCCGTCAACTGCAAACTAAACAGCACCGTAAAAAAAGTGATTGTCGCAGGATGTCTGCCGGAAAGACTGGGCACAGAGCTATTTAACGAGGCAGATGGCATCGATGCCATTGTCGGTCTTGGACAGCGAGACAACATAGCGAAGATAATCGAAAAGACCCTTACCGCTCAGCGGCCGGCTGATTTTATGGATAAATCGCCGCACCGCATCAGTGACGATAGAACCAGATTGCTCATTACCCCACGCCATTGGGCATATCTCAGAATCAGCGAGGGCTGCGACCATAAATGCTCCTTTTGCACAATACCGGCAATCAGAGGCCGATTCCGCAGTAAGCCCAAAGAACTGATTCTCGCCGAAGCGGCCGAGCTGGTCTCGGCGGGTGCGGTTGAGCTAAATGTAATCGCACAGGATACCACCAATTGGGGCCGTGATTTGAAGATAAAAGATGGATTGGCCATTCTTGCAGGCGAGCTTGAAAAAATCCCCGACTTGGCGTGGATTAGACTGATGTATCTATACCCTGCGGCAATCACAGACCGGTTAATCGAGACCGTCGCAGAAAGTAGAAAAATCGTCCACTACCTCGACATCCCTATTCAGCATATAAACAATGATATCTTAAAGAATATGCACCGCGCCGATACTAAGGAACGCATCTGCCGGCTGGTCGAAGACATACGATTGAAAATCCCCAACATCGTATTGCGGACGACCCTGATAGTTGGTTTTCCAGGTGAGACCGACCGGCAGTTCAACGAGCTTCTAAACTTTGTCAAATGGGCCAAATTCGACTGCCTGGGCTGCTTCAAATTCTATCCCGAGTCCGGCACAGCAGCGGCCAAGATGCCAAACCAGCTCCCCGACCACATAAAACAACAGCGACTCGAACAGCTTATGCTCACCCAGCAGGAAATCGCTTTCGCCGGAAACAAAAACAGAATTGGCAGTAAGCTTACCTGCCTGGTCGATTCAGTTGACAGTGAGGGTATTGGTCGAGGACGCTTTTACGGCCAGGCGCCTGACATCGACAGCACCTGCATCATAAAAAGCTGCTCGGCAAATCCCGGTGATTTCATCGAGACCAAAGTCGTTGCAACAAACCGTTACGACTTGCTCGTTGAGCAAATTTAGGATTGAATCGTATCTGGAATAGGGGTAAACTTGCCGCTATGCTGAAACTCATTCCGAACATCTTGACCTTCGGCCGACTCATTTTAACTATCGTTTTTTTGGTTATGATTCTTTATTCGCCCTATGCTGGAAACAGACCGCTACTCTTATATGTTGCCTTTGCCATTTTTGTTATTGCCGGTCTCACCGACATTGTTGACGGCCCCATCGCCAGAAAATTAAACGTTACCAGCAAATTTGGCCGGATGCTGGACCCGCTGGCCGACAAAGTCCTTATCTGCGGCGCCTTTGTATGCTTTGCGATAGTCAAAGAGCCGGTGCTTTTCAATTTTGGACCGGCTATAATGGCTACAATTCGCTGGTCGGTGGCCGGTATCCTGATTTTAAGAGAGGCCTACGTTACCACACTGCGTCATATCGCCGAGGCCAGAGGCGTCAACTTCGCCGCCACCTTCTCAGGCAAAATCAAGATGTTCCTGCAATCCTTTGCCATCGGGACGGTAATTATAAAAGCCGCTCACGTTCAAACGACCGCCTGGGAACACTGGTTCACAACGGTAACATTTTTGATTATGCTGATAGTTACCGTTATTTCAGGTATAAGAGCAACTCAGCGAAGCTGCTGGAAACGGGCGGCAAACTAAGAGCCTATCCGAATAACCGGGTCGTTATGAGACCGAGCGAAAAGTTCGAGGCCAAGGCGGCAGGGGCAAAATCGCCGCAGGCGTAGCCAAAGCTACGTTGAGGACGATTTTGACTCGACAACGCAGGCATCGGACTTTGCAGCCAGCCGCAATAGAGTGGGTTATTCGGATAGGCTCTAAGCGTCGTCGTTTTTAGTCTAAATCCCTAATTTGTCTTTTGTTAATTCGGCGACCTTCCTGCCGGATTTCAGCATACCGCCGAAAATTGGTCCCATCCGAGGCAGATTATATACGTCGCAGACCGACATACCCGCAACAAAAAGCCCAGGGAAGACCTGGCCGGTCTTCTCAACTACGCCGGCCTCTGATACCTCGACGTTCATAAAATGCTCTTGAAGCTGGTTCGGGAAAAGCTCGGGGCTTCTTCTTTTGAGCATAGCAACCAGCTCCGCCGGGTGGCCGGTGGCGTCAATCGTATATTTAGCGCTGATGCAGAAGGGGTCAACGTGCAGACCAAGCGTTCTTACCGCCGCATTATTGACCACCACGCCTTTGACCGCCTCGTCAATCAGAATGATATCCTCAACCTCAATGAGGTTGAATATCTCGACACCGGCCTTTTTCGCACCATAGGCCAGGGCCGTTGCGAACTCTATTGAATCTGCCGTGATTAAACCACCCTGTTTTTCCGTCCTGACACCGATTTCGTCGAGTATATCAGTGTCCTCGAATGTAACGACATTGCAGCCCGCCGCCCCTCCCCAGATGCCGCCCCCTATGGACAGTTTCTTTTCTATTATCGTCGTTTTGACGCCTGATTTGGCAAGATATAAGCCGGCTGCCAGACCGGCCGGCCCGGCACCGACTATTACCACATCGTTATCAAGATGCCCAACCAACCTTTCGTTGTACTTGTTGAGAATCGCCTTCGAGATTTCGACCTCTTTCATTTTTGGTCTCCTATAAAATTGTGTTTGCCCAAAATAAAAACGCACCCCTGCAAAAGAAGTGCGCCCAATCTCAACTTATGCCTTCCTTCGCAGGTATTATCCTGATCAGGTTCAAGGGTCAAGCTCTCAGCCTCAGCCGAATCAACGCCCGGCCTCAGCTCCCCTGGCAAAACCGAATTTTGTCTAACACATTCTAATATCCTTCGATAATTGCCACAAGGATTTTTTTGCGCTTTTGCTAATAAAGATACAGACCCTTCATTGACATATTCGAGTTTTCAAGTTATGATGTCGGCGCTAATCATAGTTTTGAAGGACTGTTTAACCTATGGCAAGTAAAGGATTTACGCATCTTCACCTGCACAGTCAGTACTCACTTCTCGACGGCGCAGTAACCTTCGATAAGCTGCTAAAACGCTGCAAAGAGCTGAATATGGATTCGGTTGCGGTTACCGACCACGGCAATATGTTTGGAGCGGTCGAATTTTACACAAAGGCCAGAGCAGCACACATCAAGCCAATCATCGGCATTGAAGCGTATATTGCGCCGGCCAGCAGGTTCGACCGGACAAAAAGCTCTATCAGTGATGCCGCATATCACTTGATACTTCTGGCCGAAAACAATACCGGCTATAAGAACCTGCTCAAACTGGCAAGCATCGGCTACCTTGAAGGATTTTACTATCGCCCCAGGATTGACAAAGAAATCCTCACCGAGCTAAACGCTGGTCTGATAGCCACCTCGGCATGTCTTAAGGGTGAGCTTGCCAGCCTTCTGGCCAATGGCAACGAAAAGGCGGCCGTTGCCGCCATAGAAAGCTATGTGAATATATTCGGCCCCGACAGATTCTTCATCGAAATCCAGGACCACGAAACCGACAACCCATCTATCCGCAAGGGATTGATAGACCTGGCCCAAAAAATGGGGCTGCCCCTGGTCGCAACCAACGATGTGCACTTTTTACAGGAAGACGACCACGAGGCACACAACTGCCTGTGCTGCATAAGCACCGGCAAGAACGCCGACGACCCCAACAGAATGATTTACCCAAAAGACGTCTTCTTAAAAGGTCCCGAGCAAATGCGTAACATCTTTGCCGAGACCTGCGAGGCCTGTGACAATACGTTGGCAATCGCCGAGCGTTGCAACGTGGAGCTTGACCTGAAGAGTCGCCACGCCCCACACTTCAAACCGCCTGACGGCTCAACGCCGGAAGAGTTTCTAACCAAAACCTGCCACGAAGGGGCAAAGCAAAGATACGGCGAAATTACCCCCACAATAAAAGAAAGACTCGACAGGGAACTGGATATAATCGAATCAAAGGGGTTCGCCAGCTATTTTCTTATCGTCTGGGACTTTTGCAATTACGCCCATAAAAACAGTATCCCCGTAGGCGCAAGAGGCAGCGGCGTAGGTACGCTCGTCGGGTACTGCCTCGGATTGTGCGATGTTGACCCCATTCGATATGACCTGCTCTTCGAGCGATTTATGGACCCGCAGCGCAACGAATTGCCCGATATCGATATTGATATATGCCAGGACAGCCGGGCAAAAATCATCGATTATGTTCGCCACAAGTACGGCCACGTCGCACAAATCATAACCTTCGGAACGATGAAGGCCAGGGCCGTCGTCCGTGACATCTGCAGAGTCCTCGGCGTACCGCTGAGCGAGGCCGACAGACTGGCAAAGCTTGTCCCTGAATCCCTCGGTATAACGCTCGACAGGGCATTAAAGACCGAGCCGCAGTTGAAACAGGCCTACGAGCAGAACCAGCAGACTAAAAAAGTAATTGATATCTGCAAAAAGCTCGAAGGCCTCGCCCGCCACGCATCGGTGCATGCCGCCGGTGTCGTCATTGCCGACGAGCCGCTGACTGATTTCCTGCCTCTCTATAAGGCGCCCAACTCCGACGATATCATAACCCAGTTCGAAGGGCCAATGGTTGAAAAGGTAGGGCTGCTGAAGATGGACTTCCTGGGCCTGAAGACCCTCAGCGTATTAGAGCAAGCACGCCAGTTAGTCAATACGCTTCACGACCAGGATATCGACCTCGAAAAACTCGACCTCGATGACCCGAAGGTCTTTCAGCTCTTTGCCGGCGGCAGGACAAAAGGCGTTTTCCAATTCGAGTCAGGCGGTATGCAGGATTTACTGATGAAGATGAAGCCCGACCGAATCGAGGACCTCATCGCCGCAAACGCACTATATCGCCCCGGCCCGATGATACTAATCGGCGACTATATCGACCGAAAGCACGGCGCAAAATGGCACCTGCCGCATCCCATAATGACCGAAATCCTCGGCGAGACCTACGGCATTATGGTCTATCAGGAGCAGGTGATGCGCATCTGTAACCGCCTCGGCGATATACCGCTGCGAGAGGCATACGCCCTGATTAAGGCGATAAGCAAAAAGAAGGCCAGGACCATAGCGAAGGAACGGGAAAGATTCATCGCTGGCTGCGTTGATAAAGGGCTGACCAAAAGCCAGGCCCAGCAAATCTTCGAGCTTATCGAGCGCTTCGCCGGTTACGGCTTTAACAAGAGCCATTCCACACGCTACGCCCTCATCGCATACCAGACCGCTTATATGAAGACGCATTGGCCCATTGAATATATGGCCGCACTATTGACTTACGAGATGGGCAATACCGACAAGGTCGTTGACTACATCGCCGAGTGCGCCAAGATGAGCATCGAGGTGCTGGCACCGGATATAAACGAAAGCGGTGTCGATTTCACACCTCTTTATAAAGGCCACGGCGGTGAGAAAAGGGGCGTAATACGCTTCGGCCTGGCCGCGGTCAAAGGCGTCGGTGAAAAGGCCGTCGAGCAAATCATCGTCGCCCGTGAAAGAACCGGACGATTCCAGTCGCTGTTTCATTTCTGCGAAAATGCCGATTTAAGGGCCGCAAACAAGCAGGTCGTCGAGGCGCTTATAAAGGCCGGCGCCTTCGACCGGCTCGGCGGAAACCGTGCCCAGATGACCGCAGGGCTGGAAAAAGCAATGCAAATCGGCACGACAGTGCAGGCCGACAGGCAGAACGGACAGATGAACTTCTTCGGCCGGATAACAGAAGAAAGTGATTATTCCAAGGACTATCAGCAACTGCCCGACGTTGCGCCCTGGCCCGAGCCGCAGATGTTAGCTTACGAAAAGCAGGTCCTCGGCTTCTATGTAACCAGCAACCCATTAAGCCATCACGCCGAGACAATAAACCTTTACTCGACGCTGGCCAGCTCACAATTGGCCGATGCCAGGCAGGACCAGCCCGTTACTATCGGCGGAATGGTAACAAAGAGAAGATACCACATCACCCAGAGAGGCCGAAACGCCGGGACAAAAATGGCCGTCTTTATCCTCGAAGACCTGCAGGGCTCCGCCGAGGTGGTGTTGTTCCCCGATACGCTCAATAAATTCGCCGATTTATTAGTCGAGGATACAGTTGTTTTTGTACGGGGCAAGCTCGACTACAGAAGGGAAAGACCAAATATCATCGCCGCAGAATTGATAGCTCTGAACGATGTAACCGAAAAGTTAGCTGCGAAGGTCAAAATATCGCTGGACGCCAAGGACGTTACCAAAGAAAAGGTGGCGACGATAAAAAGCATCTGTCTGCACCACAGAGGCAGAAGTCCCGTTTACGTAGCGGTGAGAACAGACAAAGGCAGGGTTCTCGCAAAGGCCGATAGCGACTTATCCGTCAATCCCGACCTCGACTTCTGCAGAAAAATGCGACAACTCATCGGTCAGGAAAATTTCAAACTGACAAGATGACAAAAGGTCATCCTGAGCGAAACTTGTCCTGAGCTTGTCGAAGGAGCGAAGGATCTGGTTTTTGGGGCAAATAGAAACCTATGACCGAAATCAAAAAAACACTAACAATCCTTAAAGCCCGCTGGCCAGAAGTAATACTCATTATTGGGCTTACTGTCTTGTTGCCATTTTTGAGTAAGCTACTTACAAAACTAAAATATGATTCAGCGCTGAGTTTAACAGTTCTCGCCACTTGCTTTCGGCTCGCCTTAATGGTTGTAACAATAGTGCTTCGTTCCGGTTTTCTTCGAACAGTCTATTTAGAAGGACGAAAACGGCAGTCTATTGCGGTTTTGTTACGAACAGGCCTGCATTTTTTATGGAGAATGATTGTCTTAGGTTTACTGTATGCGATACCTCTTTTGACATTGACGTTGCTGAGTATTCGTTTAGCTGGCAAGCCAACTGCACCTGGAGAAACAGACATTCTCCATAATATCTCCTTGTTAGTTTTAGTAATTAACATTATTCTGATGAAATTCATACTACTCCTACCTGCATTAGTAATAGTTCTTGATTGTCGTGCTTTCGAAAGCTTCAAGTTTCTCAAAAAGTGTAGGCTTAGGGATGCCGGGGCATTAATTGTATTGTTCTGTTTTAATATGGCATTTCCTTACCTCTGGATGTTCTCGCGAACACTCTATGGCACAATAACAACCCCACAACTCATTTTTAGAATTGTTACCTCTATTACAACATGCTTTATTGGTTTAATTATAGCGGTAACGGCAGTAAGGTTTGTCGGCTCTCTTGACTTAGTGTATGATAATAAGCCGGTTTCCCTGGATTTTGAAGATTTGCGAAAATACACAAATAGAGATTTGAAGGAATAACTTTTGAAAAACAAGTTTTCCAGCAAATTTATAGTTCTTGACGGGCCGGACGGCTGCGGAAAGACCACGCAGACGAAACTTTTAGCTGAATGGCTTGGGGAACAGGGCGTTGCGGTCGAGACCTTTCGCGACCCCGGCACAACAGCCATCGGCGAAAAGATTCGCCAAATCCTGCTCAACCCCGAACATCTCGCAATGAGCACGTCGGCGGAAGTGCTGCTCTATATGGCTGCAAGAATGCAGCTCTGGCAGGAAAAGATAGTCCCTGCCCTTGCGCAGAAAAAATGCGTCGTCCTCGACAGATGGCTTTCCAGCACCTGCGCCTATCAGGGCCACGCCGGCGGATTCGGCATCGAAAGAACCATAAAAATCGCAGCAGACTGCCTCGAAAAGCCCTGGCCGGATTTGACCATCATCCTCGACGTTGGCCTCGAAACCGGCTCAAAGAGATTGAACCGCCGGCTCGACAGAATGGAGCAAAAAGGCGACAGCTATCACCGGAAAGTCCGCGAAGGATTTTTGAAACTGGCCGAGCAGCAGAAGAATTTTGTCGTACTTGACGCCACCAGCGATATCGAAACAGTGCACAAAAAAGTAATAGAAGTAATCAAAAAAGTCTCGGTATAAAAGCAATTTTTACTTTTAATTTTTTACTTTTAACTTTTCACTATGTCACTTAAAGAGATTTTCTGTCAGGATAAGGCAATTTCAATCTTGCAAAGGGCGTATGCTGCCGGCAAGGTCCCGCACGCATATATCTTCGCCGGCCCCGAAGGTGTCGGCAAATTCAAGACCGCCCGTCAATTCGCCAAGTTGCTGCTCTGTGAAAACCCAGTCGTGGAAGACGATTTTGCCGACAGTTGCGGTGCCTGTCAATCCTGCCGAGCGTTCGAGGCCGGCTCACATCCCGACTTCAATAACGTTTATAAGGAGCTGCGGGAATTTACTAAAGACGGCAAGGGTAAGCCGCCGCCTGTCGATTTGCCGATTGATGTCATTCGGGAATTCCTGATTGAGAAAGTACCAATTAAGCCGACCCTATCGGAAAGAAAGGCGTTTATCGTCAGTGAAGCCGAAAGACTAAACAGGGAATCTCAGAACTGCTCACTCAAGGTCCTCGAAGAGCCGCCCGAATACTGCTGTATAATACTGATTTGCACGCGTCTGGAGAAACTGCTGCCGACCGTTAAGTCAAGATGCCAGATAATTCGTTTCTCAACGCTGCCCGAAGGGAAGATAATTGAGCAAATAAGAGAAACGGGGCTCAAGGAAAACCAGGCCGAATACCTCGCCCGGCTTGCCCATGGCAGTTTAGGCAGCGCCTGTCAATGGGCCGAGCTCGAATTGGCCGATGCGAACCTATACAAATGCAAAAAAGAGCTGATAAACTCCCTGGCCGACTGCCGGCTTGTCGAGGCACTGGAACTGGCCGAATGGCTCCTAAACGAAAGTAAAAAGATTGCCGGCATCTGGGCCAAGCTCGAAGCAGCTATCAGTAAAAAAGATATAAATCGAAGGGCCGCAAAGACCCTCCTGCAAATAATCATATCAGCCCTGCACGATGCAATGATACTGAACATCACGCCGGACAGGCCCCTTGTCAACTTCGACCAGAAAGAGCAGATAAAAAAGCTGGCCGAGCGCTTCGACACCGAGCAATTAGCAGAAAAAATCGCCGATTGCTACGAGACGATGCGATGGATTGATGCCGCCGTCAACGAAAGACTTATTTTCGAGCAGCTATTGTTAAATCTCGCCGTTTCTGATAGAATAAGGGCCTGATAAGGTAATAGCTTAATACAATACAGGCGCTAACTTTCAGGTAACCTTAATGGCAGAAACAACAGCAACAAAGCAAAAGCAGGCAAAAAACAAGAAATATATGCTGGTTCGCTGTGGCCGAATGAATACGCTCGGCCTCTTCGAGCACCAGGAAAGCCAGATACCTAAACTGCCTACTCGCATCGTGGTAAAAACCGACAAAGGCCTTGAATTAGGCCATCTGGTAGGGCAACTTACTGCCTACAGGGCCGGGCAGTTTAAGCTAAGCAGCGACCGGCTCAAAGAATACTTCAACGGCAGCGGTATCGACCTTTCTGTTGACCCTGCCGGCAGATTCATCCGCTTCGCAACCGCTGACGACATAAGTGAGGAAAGACACCTTGAAAAAATCGCAAAAGAAGAGACGGAATGCTGCAGACGGTTCATCAAAGAACTGGACCTGCCAATGAAAATAATCGAAGCAGAACACATATTCGGAGGCGAGCGTATCATCTTCTACTTTGCCTCCGACGGGCGAGTGGATTTCCGCGAGCTGGTAAAGAAGCTCGCACACGAATATCAGACGAGAATCGAAATGCACCAAATCGGCTCGCGCGATGAGGCCAAGCTGCTCGGCGATGTGGAAAGCTGCGGCCAACAGTGCTGCTGTCAGAGGTTCCTTAAGGCCTTGAAGCCGGTCAATATGCGAATGGCAAAGATGCAAAAGGCGACGCTCGACCCTTCAAAAATCTCCGGATACTGCGGCAGATTAAAGTGCTGTTTGCTCTATGAAGACAAAACTTACACAGAACTTAAAAAACGGCTGCCGAGAAAAAACACGAGGGTAAAAACCAAATACGGTGAAGGCAAAGTCGTAGGCACACACATATTGACTCAGCTTGTCGTGGTCGAACACGATAATGGAACAAAAACGGCTATCAGCATAGAAGAGCTTGAGGTAATTTCAGCACCAACAACTAAAAAGAAAAAACAAGATGATACATCGAATGACAAAAATCAAGACAGTGCGCCAAATAATAACAGCCGCGATACCAGTAAAAATCAAGACCAGCAATCTTAAGGAAAAACTATGTCCCGCAAAATCGTTGTAACATCGGCACTGCCCTACGCAAACGGCCCGATACACATAGGCCACCTCGTCGAATACATCCAGACCGACATCTGGGTTAGATTTCAGAAAATCTGCGGCAACCAGTGCCTTTACTTCTGCGCCGATGACACTCACGGCACCGCCATTATGATAAGTGCCCGCGATGCCGGGGTAAGCTCAGAAGAGCTAATCAAGCAGGTACATAAAGAACACAGAGAAGACTTCGACGGCTTTTTCGTCGAATTCGACAACTATTACTCTACCCACTCGCCCGAAAACAGGTATTTCAGCGAACTGATTTTTAATCGCCTGAATAAAGCCGGCTCAATCGTCAAACGAGACGTCGAACAGCCGTATTGTGAAAATTGCAAGATGTCACTGCCCGACAGATATATCCGCGGCACCTGCCCGCGGTGTAAGGCCGAGGACCAATACGGCGATTCCTGTGAGCTTTGCAGCGCAACTTATCAATCTACCGATTTGATTAACCCTTACTGCTCAACCTGCAAGGCCAGACCGACCCTGCAAACCTCACAGCACTACTTCTTCAAACTCGCCGATTACGAACAACAACTAAAGGACCTCATTGCCAAAGAATACACGCAAAAGTCGGTTGCGAACAAGCTCGACGAATGGTTCAAGGCGGGGCTGAAAGACTGGGACATATCGCGCGACGGGCCTTATTTCGGCTTTAAGGTACCCGGCGAAGAAAACAAATTCTTCTACGTCTGGCTGGACGCACCCATCGGATATATGGCGTCGATGAAAAACTACTGCGATAAAACAGGTCTGGATTTCGACAAAATCTGGCCGGAACAGCACGACGCCGCAGCCAAAAGCGATGACAGATACGAACTCTACCATTTCATCGGCAAAGACATTATGTATTTTCACGCCCTGTTTTGGCCGGCAATGCTAATCGGCGCCGGCTTCAAACCCGCCGACAAGCTCTTCGTCCACGGCTTTTTGACCGTGAACGGCCAAAAAATGAGCAAATCACGCGGCACGTTTATAAAGGCGAGCACCTTTCTCAAACATCTGCCGCCCGAGGCGCTGCGATACTACTACGCCAGCAAGCTAACCGCCGGTATCGAAGACATAGATTTAAGCATAGAGGACTTCCTGAACAAGACCAATTCTGACTTGGTCGGCAAGTTCGCAAACCTTGCCTCACGCTCAGGCCCGATGCTGACAAAAAAGCTAACCGGCCGGCTCGGCCAACTGGACAATAACGGAAGACAGTTAATCAACAAGCTCGCCGCCGCAAAGGACCAGATTATCCGCAACTATGAAGACCTTAATTATGCCGCTGCTGTCCGAACGGTTACCGCCCTGGCCGACGATGCAAACCGCTACGTCGAGCAAAATCAGCCGTGGGCAACGGTAAAAACCGATTTGGAAAAAACACGAACGACCCTAACCGCCGTGATAAATGCCGTACACATCCTGACAATTTACCTGAAACCCATCCTGCCCGAATTTGCACAAAAAATAGAAAAATTTCTCAACGTCGGTGACCTGAAATTTGCAGACGTCGAAACGTTATTACAGAACCATAAAATAAACGATTTTGAACGATTAGCCGAACGAATCGACAAGGAACAGGTGAATGCGATGATAGAGGAAAGTAAAGAAACGGAAGTTAAAAAACCGCCGACCCCGGCGGAAGCACAGCCAGGTCCCACCGAGCCGATAAAGCCGGAGTGCACCATTGAAGATTTCGGGAAGATTGACCTGCGAATCGCAAAGGTAATAAAGGCCGAGCCGGTCGAGGGCGCCGACAAACTGCTGCGTCTGGATTTAGACGTAGGCGGGCCGCAAAAAACCGTTTTGGCCGCCATCGCTGCTGCCTATAAACCCGATGAACTGGTCGGCAAAATCGTAATCTATCTGGCCAACCTAAAGCCCAGGAAGATGAGATTCGGCCTTTCAGAGGGTATGATTCTGGCAGCCGGCACCGGCGGAAAAGACATCTTCATACTCTCAGCCGACACCGGAGCAAGGCCCGGACAGAAGGTGCTTTAGCAATAAGAATGAAAAAAAGACTCGAAGAAATCGCCAGAGAAGACAGCAGATACAGTCCCAATGCGATAAGGTTTGTCTATGAGGGACTCGGTTACACTGCAAAGAAAGCCGCCGCTGAGCCAAGCCATGTCAGAGGCCAGGCACTTTGTAAAGCACTTGCGGAATTGGCTGTCAAAAAGTGGGGCAGACTGGCGATGCTGGTGCTTAACACCTGGGGCGTAAAAAGCACCGGCGATTTCGGCGAAATCGTTTACCTTATGATAAAAAACGAATGGATGAGCGCCCAGCCGACCGATTCAATCGATGACTTCAACGATGCTTACGATTTCAAAACCGTTTTCGAGGACCAATTCGAATTTTAAATTGACAATTCGAAAATAAATGCCATATTAAGACAACAAAGGAGGGCATATCTCAGGTATGAAACACAAGCGAGGTTCACAAAAAGAACTGACCCGGCGTCAGTTATTAAAATGCGGATTGCAGGGCAGCCTGACAGCGGTCCTGACGAGCAGCTTCTGGCTGAATGGCTGTGGCCGTCGACACCCGCGCAAAAGACCAAATATTTTGTTTATTCTCATAGATGCGCTGCGAGCCGACCGGTTGGGCTGCTACGGCCATTCCGGTCAGCATAGTCCGGCACTGGATGCGATTGCAGCCGAAGCGGTGGTCTTCGAGCGGGCCATCGTCCAGGCACCGTGGACGCAACCGTCAATGGCATCGTTGTTCTGTTCATATTACCCGGGCGTCCATATGGTAGTGGACTATAGTAAGGCATTCGACTCAATACATCGTGGTAAGGCGAAGGTAACGGTTTTCAATGACTCATTTGTAACTCTGGCTGAAGTCCTGCAGCAGGCTGGCTATACGACGGCGGCTTTTGTTGCCAATCCATTTATTATACGTGATTTTGGCTTTGCCCAAGGTTTCGACCACTTTGATTCCAGTTTTGCTCGGAACACCACGCCGGGTAATGTAGTTAACGACGCTGTAGTTGCCTGGCTTAAGGAACACAACCCGAACAAGCCGTTTTTCTGCTTCCTGCATTATATGGATGTGCACGGCCCATACAATGCCGGCCCAGAGTTCCTCGACCCACTGCTCGACCGGGTCGAAGCAATGCCCGGCAAACGCAGATTATCAGAGAGTGAATTGAAGAATTTGGGCTATCTTTTTACATTACCATCGGTTTTTGCGAACAGAGAACGACATGAACGATTGGTGGATTATCAGGAATATTGGGCCGCACGGTACGATGCGGGGATTCGCCAGGTTGATTACCACATAGGCAACCTCAAAGTCAAGCTGCAGCAGATGGGTCTTTGGGATGACGCGTATGTGATAGTAACTGCCGACCACGGAGAGTCTCTGGCAGAACACGAATGCTGGGACCACGGCTTGAGTGTATACCATCCAGAACTACACGTGCCGCTGTTTTTGCGATACCCTACGATGCTAACGCCTGGAAAAAGGATTCGCGGGACGGTTCGCCTTATAGATTTGATGCCGACACTCATCGACCAACTGAAACTGCCAAAAGTAAAGTCCCTGCAGGGAAGAACGCTTCTCCACAGAATCGCAGGCGACGATTCAAAAAAACCCATACCGGCCTTTGCTGAAGGTGTAAAGCTGGGGCCTGAACAAAAAACGCTTTACCTGGGTGATTGGAAGCTGATGATTACGCCAAGTACAGCTCAGCGACGGCTTTACAATGTGGCTAAAGACCCGCTGGAACAGAACGAACTTTCAAAACAGCACAGTGAGAAAGTAGAGCAACTGGCGCAGATTCTGCAACAGCAAACCGAGGTCAACGAGTGGTTAGCCTCTAAGGTTTCGACCGAAAGGGTACCATTGACGCCTCAGCAGCAGGAGAGACTGCGTTCACTGGGATACCTGAGGTAAGCGAGAACACACAATAGCACTACAAAAACAACGTTGATCAAGCCAAGAGTTTCAAAGTGTCATTTGGGGGCGGCGAAATAATACTGCAGGCCCGACATTATCATATGCACGCCAATCGCAGCAATGAACAGACACATCACCTTCGAAAATACGGTGCAGACCATTTTGCCGAGAACCTTGTGCACCGTCCGGATAAACCGCATTATAAGCCACAGCACCCCGAAGACCACGGCGATTGCAACTACCGCCTGTGCCGCACCGGACCTTTCAAGCGTTGTTAAGCTGGTTACCATTGCACCGGGACCTGCAAGAAGCGGACAGGCCAGCGGCACACAGCCAATCTCATAAGGCCCCAGCGTGCCCTTGACCGCTATCGACCGCCGCAGCGACCCGAATATCAGATGGTCAATGGCGATAATCAAAAGCAGCACCCCGCCGGCAAGCTGCAAGTCGGCTAACTGAATGTGAAAGATACGATTGAGTACCCAATTGCCGGCAAATGAAAAGACTAACAGGATTATCACGCCAACGGTTACAGCGGTGTTGAAGGCCTTCTGGCTTTGACCTTCGGGTGTGTGCTCGGCAACGTCAATGAGTATGGGTATGTTGCCTATCGGGTCAACAATGGCAAACAGCGCTAAAATCGCTTCAACATAAGGCATATCTTAATAATCGACAAACCCAGCACCACCACTGCAATTGATTTTTGTTTTGTCCCTTTGAATGCAGCAATTGGCTGGGTACTTCAATTCACCCGGCCCACTGCAGCACGGTATCTATCATCGCTTTGTATTGTGGGAAACAATCCTCGCCCTTTCCGTATATATACGGCGAGGCGGTCGGGCTTACAATAAGCCCCTTGTGGTCGTCAAACACAGCCTCAATCAAAAGCTGGGTTTCCTCTCTTATCTCCTCTGGCGTGGCATTATACATCCGGTCAATCTGAATATTTCCTTCGAGGCACAATTTGCCGCGCGCCATATCCTTGGCCTCAGAAGGCAATATATCCCCCATTGTAGGCGCCTCAAACGGATGCAGCACATCTATCCCCATATCGACGAAATCCTGCAAGACCTTCTTGATTGAGCCGTGGCAGTGAATATGAACTCGCCCACCCGAACTATGTATCAGGTCAACAATCGGCTTATCATATTTCACATTAAACTCGCGGAAATCTTTTGGGCTATGTAGCGGTGGACAGACCAGCTCTTCTCCAAGTGTGGAAAAAAATGGGCCAACACCTTTACTGAACAAGTATTTGAGCCGATTTAACATAATCGTCATCCGTCTTTCGCACAGGCGATGGATTATGTCTCTGTCGGTTACGCTCATTATTGCAAACTGCTGCGGCCCGAACAGCGTCGCTGCCAAGCCGGCCGGGTTTGCACCCATATCAACATCTACGATGCCGGCGGTGCCGACCTGCTTTTGGGCCTTGAAAAATGAGCTCACGTCACCGCCAACCTCCGGCATCGGCAGCGAGAGATATTTCTCGGCGTCCTGACGGTCCTTGAGCATATAGCTCTCTGCCATATTCGGCTCCTGGTCGTGACCTTTTATACGAACCCGCTCGCGGCTTTCCAGATCACCCTTCGGCGTGTGCAGCGTCGTTATCTGACGCACCAGGTCATCTGAATAGGGCTTAATGACAACGTCCATAGGGTAGTCACTTTCTATTTGGACGGCCGGCCAAGTGTGTTTTAGTTCGCTATGGGCGGCAAGATAGGCCTTGAGCTTATCGTAGCTGGGGTCTCCTTCGGGAAACAGCGTTCGACTGTAAACTCCGGGCCTGTCCAATTCCTCGTTAAAATAACATCTTCTAAGTCTCTCCCTGCGATTCATTAGCAGATTCTCCTCGCTACCAGCCGTCTGTGTCTGTCTCTGCATCACTTTTGGCTGACTTTTTTGTTCTGCATATCTATTTTCCAGATATATTTTTGTGTCCTATATACAACTATACATAAGAAGACGATAGATACTACAAGGATGTAAAACCAGAACTTTTTCGATAAAACCGGTGCCGAACCTCATTATCAAAAAGTTCAGCACGATAAACCAGATTCTGATTTCGGTCGGCCCCGCTCCCAAGTATGTTATCTTAAATTCGTTGGTCGCTCCAAACGCCAAGTATGAACTCACCATAAAACAGCCAAACACGACAATAAACAGATAAACGATTTCTTTACTTACACCCTCAACCAGAAACGAATAACCGATGAATATAGAGCTCATAAATGCAAAATCCAGGAAATGGTCCATAAAGTATCCCCACTTGGGAATCCCTGTATCTCTGAATCTGCCTAAAGCCCCGTCAAAAGAATCTGTGAACCACTGCAAGACCAACATCAGCGATGACAGCCAGAGCCACGCATAATTGTCTCTCGCAAGATACCCAAATACGATTAAACCCACCGACAGCGGAATGGTCATCAGCGTTAAATGATAACCTTCTATCCACCCGGGAAACTTTGATACGTTAGCATCGATAAATTTTCTTTCATATTTGGCCAGCAGCGTTCTCATTGGCAGCTTCTTGTCCCCGCCGAACTCTTGATTATCCATTTTACCACCTCTATTTCTAACGACAGAATTCACCCGCCGGCAAAATACGCTCCTATCAGGTCAAAAATCTCAAAATGACCTTTTTGTAATATTCAACCGCCTTTTCTACATCAGCGATATCAATATATTCGTCCGGCTTATGGCAAACTTCCGGCTTACCCGGCCCAAAGATTACCACCGGTACACCCAACGAGGCAAAAAAAGGCCCATCCGTGGTAAAACCCACCGCTTTGGTTTCGCTGACTCCAACCGCAGAGCAAAAATCCCTGACAAAGCCGCAGTTATTATCAGTTTCCAGCGCCCCCACCTCCCGCACAATAGAAACCTCTGCGTCGAATTGAGAATTTCTGCTTTTTAACTTCGCAAAGATTCTTTCAAAATCGGAAATTACTTCCTGATGATTCTGCGCCGGCAGCGTGCGAATATCTATCCCGATACTGCATTCATCCGGAACAACATTAATCTCCTCACCGCCGGCAATTGTGTTGATACTCATAGAACTTTCACCTAATAGCTCGTGCGGCTCAAATTGAATTTTATAACCCTCTAATTCGTTTAATAAAACCCTCATTGAACTTATCGCATTTACACCCAACTGCGGCGTCGAGCCGTGAGCGGCCCTGCCTTTGGTTTTAACATTAAGCCATAGTAGTCCTCGATGCGCGGTAACAATCTCAAAATCCGTCGGCTCAGGGATAACCACGCCGACTAATTCCGGCAGCCGCCTGCTGCTGTCGCGGATAAATCTCTTCGCCCCGCAGCTGTCGGTCTCCTCACCCGCAGCGGCAAAAAATACAATGTCGCCCTTCAAATTCGTGCCCGATTTAACAATCTGGCCGATAGCGGATACGACGGCGGTAATTCCGCCCTTCATATCTGCCGAGCCCCTCCCGTAGATTCTGCCTTTGCTTTCAACCGCCTCAAACGGCGGATTCCTCCAGTCCGCCTCGCCAGGGCCGACAACATCGAGATGGCAGGCGAATAAAACCGCACCCTTACGCCCTCCCGATTGTACTTGAGCGGTAATATTCGCCCTGTTTTGCCCCCAGCTATCTATCACCGAATCTATCCCAAATCGGCCAAGCTCGTCCGAGATTATCTCCGCCGCAGCCAATTCACCCTTCCAACCGGTCGTTTCAGCTCGAATAAGCCCTTTCAATAGCGCCTTCATAACGCAGCAATTATATATAAGGAGGCCACAAAAGACAAAAACAGAAAAATTTTTGTTGCAGATTAAAATATAAACGCCCATAATGGTTGGTTTAAGAATTTCAGTCGGCAGCACAAAGGAGCGTAAATGGGACCTGTATTAAATGCCCTTGTAAAACTTCAAAGTGTTGAGAATCGTCTGCGAACTGTAAAGGCAAAACTTGTAAGATGCAGAAGAAACGTAATCATTCAGGAAAATCAGGTTAGGACGCTCCAGAACGCACTCACTGCCAAAAACGAAGAGATTCAATTAGCCAGGATCCAGTCTGACCGTCTGGAGTTGGAACTTGCCAGCAGGGATGAGGCAATAGCCAGGCTAAGAGCTTCTCTCAATGCCGCAAAGACAAACAAGGAATATGCCGCGGTCCTGACCCAGCTTAATACAACCAAGGCCGACAATTCCAAAATCGAAACCCAGATTTTGGAGCTGATGAAAGATATCGAGGCAGACGAGGCCGAACGTGAAAAAATAAAAGACGAGATAGAACAGCAAAAACAGCTGCTCGAGCAAACCAGAAAGCAAGCAGAGCAGCTCGCAACTAAATACGAGGCCGAAATCGAGCAAATTCAGACCGAATGGGACCAGCTCGCACAGAATATACCCGACGACCCACTGCGGGTTTTCAAGCGTGTTGCCGAAACATACGATGGTGAAGCGCTGGCAGTGATTGAAAAACAACAGGGCAAAACAGAGGCATATACCTGCGGCGGCTGCTTTATGGGCATCACGACTGAGTGCGTTAATCTGCTTATGACTAAAGACGATATAATTCGCTGTCCTAATTGCACGCGAATACTCGTGCTCGGCGGTTTTCAGGACTCGGTTGATTAACTGTTTCTTATGGCCTTTCAAATAATCAATAATCATCTATTTAAATAGGAGCAGGTATATTGCCGGTTGAAGTAATTGCTTATATAGATGGCGGAAGCAGGGGCAACCCGGGCCCAGCCGCTGCCGGTTTCATTTTAACAGACAAAGATGGAAACCAATTGTGTGCAAAGGGCATGTTCCTCGGTGAAACCACCAATAACGTGGCTGAATACACCGCAATTTCCAATGCCCTCCAGGCTGCAAAAAATATCGGCGCTAAAAAAATAAAGGTCTTCAGCGACAGCGAACTGCTTGTCAAACAGGTTAACGGCGAATACAAAGTAAAGAGCGAAAACATCAGACCGCTTTTTCAACAGGCCGTCAATCTGCTCGGCGACTTTGAAAACTGGAAGGTTCAACACGTTACCAGAGACAAAAACAAAGAAGCCGACAAGCTCGTAAACCAGGTCTTGAATCTCCAGCAGGATATCGAGGCCAAGGCGGAACCAGCCACACCAAACGAAAAACCTGTCCGGCTTGGTGTGTTGATTAGCGGTGGCGGCACAACGTTGATGAATATTCTTGAATATATTAAACAGGGCAAGCTAAACGCCGAGGTTGCCGTCGTAATAAGCTCACGCTCAACCGTGGCCGGGGTCGAAAGGGCAAAAAACGCCAGACTAAATGTAAAAATCATCCGCAAAAAGGATTATCCCAACTTAGACGAGTTCAGCAAACGCATCGAAGAAGAACTTGCTACTGCAAATGTTGACCTCATCGTCCAGGGCGGCTGGCTGTGCCTATGGAAGATACCCCAAAGATACATCAACCGTGTGATGAACATACACCCGGCCCTTTTGCCGAGCTTCGGCGGAAAAGGTATGTGGGGTCATCACATCCATGAGGCGGTTCTGAAGGCCGGCTGCAAAATAACCGGCTGCACAGTGCATTTCTGCACAAACGAATACGATAAAGGACCTATAATCGTCCAGCGATGCTGCGAGGTTAAAGACGACGATACGCCCGATACTCTTGCCGCAAGAGTCTTTCAGCAGGAATGCATCGCATATCCACAGGCAATAAAACTGTTTGCGGAAGGGAAAATACTGGCTCAAGACAACAGAGTAAAAATAAAACCATAAAGTCCTGCTCGACTCGTATAGCAAACACCAAATACGAACTTCGTTAGAAGCTCGATGAAAAACCGAGTAATATAAAAAGGGCAAAACAATATAAAAAAAAGAAAGGTTTTTAACGAGGTGAACCGACGGCAAAAAACTGTCCTAATAGATTTTGTGGTCATAATAACCATCACAGCCGTTGCAGTTCTGGCAATGGTTAACCTGAAAGACTGGGTCAACCGCTCAGAGGCAACGCGGGCAATGGAACAGCTCGGTCAAGAAGTTCTTGACTACCGAAATAAGTACGGCTCAGTGCCTCCGCAATCCTATCTTGACAGTATCAG
>Ga0315533_1001001_pt1 | contig 22719 bp, 24 predicted proteins | sample SalMarSW160130MG_FD_203081 | JGI IMG/M metagenome (GOLD analysis project Ga0315533, IMG submission 203081) | Salt marsh sediment microbial communities from the Plum Island Ecosystem LTER, Massachusetts, United States - Salt Marsh Sediment SW1601-30 ... | reverse complement strand
CGTCAACGGCAGCGTGCTGATGAAGGGCAGCAAGATGAGCAAGAGCCTCAACAACATCATCCCGCTGATAAACGCCATAGATAGCTTCGGCGCCGACCCGCTGCGTCTGAGCCTCATGATCACGGCGGAGCCCCTGAAGGACGCCGACTTCAGCCCCGACCTGGCCAAGAACATGAGGGACAACTTGGAGCGGTTCTACCAGCGCGTCGTGAAGATCATAGAGCAGGGCAGGGGCAGCCCAGACAACCTACATGACATCGACCGCTGGATGCTGAGCAGGCTCCAGAGCTACATAGCTGAGGCCGACGAGGCGTTGAAGGAGCTGAAGGTCCGGAAGACCATCCACGCCGCCATGTACAACCTGAACCAGGACATGGACTGGTACCAGAAGCGGGTCGCCAGGGAGCTGGAGAGGCCTGAGCGGGCGGACGCGATACGCTACGTACAGTGGAGGGTCCTGGACACGCAGGTCAGGATGATGACGCCGTTCACGCCCCACCTCTGCGAGGAGATCTGGGAGAAGATGGGCGGCGAGGGCTTCATAGCGTTCGCCGAGTGGCCCAAGGTCGACGAGTCCTCCGTTAGCCAGATGAGCGAGGTCTTAGAGAGGATGATACAGACCTGCATGGAGGACATCCAGAAGATCACACGCGTCACCGGTATCAGCCCTGCCAAGATCCACTTCTACACAGCCGACGGCTGGAAGTGGAAGATCTACCTGAAGGCGCTGGAGCTGGCGAAGAGGGAGCAGCTGGACGTGGGCACCCTCATAAAGGAGGCGTTCAAGGACGCCGAGATGAAGGCCAGGAGCAAAGACGTACCCGGCTACGCCCGCCAGATCGTTGACGACGTCATAAAGCTGCCGGACAGCGAGGCGGAGCTACGGCTGAAGATGGGGCAGCTAAACGAGGTGAACATCCTCATGGACGCGGTTAGCTTCATCGAGGGCGAGAACGGCTGCGAGGTAGCCGTCTCGGCCGAGAGCGACCCGTGGACGGAGGACCCGGCGAAGCGGGCTCACAGAGCCAAGCCCTACAGGCCGGCCATCTACGTCCAGTAACCCAACTTCTCTATACTTTCTCTGGACCCAGCTTCTCCGTCTTCATGTCTAAAGGTTTTTATCTTGTTCCTGTTTTCTGGGATTGAATGATCGCGCTCGGCGTCGAGTCCACGGCCGACAACTTGGGGATCGGCATAGTATCCAGCGGCAAGAAGGTGCTAGCAAACATTATCGATGTCCACATACCCGAGAAGGGGGGCATCCACCCCCGGGAGGCCGCCAGGCACCACAGCGACGAGATGGGGAACGCCGTCAGACGCGCCCTAGACACGGCAGGGGTTTCCGTCGACGAGATCGACATAATCGCGTTCGCCCAGGGCCCGGGGCTCGGGCCGTGCCTCAGGACCGGTGCCACCAGCGCCAGGGCGCTGGCCGCTTACTTGGGGAAGCCCCTCGTCGGCGTTAACCACTGCGTCGCCCACGTCGAGGTGGGGCGTATGGCCACCGGGGCGGAGGACCCCCTCACCCTCTACGTCTCGGGGGGCAACACCATCGTCTCCGGCTACGAGTCGGGCCGGTACAGGATCTTCGGCGAGACACTGGACATAGCCGTGGGTAACTGTCTGGACTCCTTCGCCCGAGAGGCCGGCCTAGAGTACCCGGGCGGCCCCGACATAGAGCGGAAGGCGGCGGCCGGGAAGAACCTGATACCGCTCCCCTACACAGTCAAGGGCATGGACCTGAGCTACAGCGGCCTCCTCACCGCGATAACCGTGGAACTCCACAGCGGGAGGCACACCATAGAGGACCTGTGCTACAGCATCCAGGAGACGGCGTACGCCATGCTCGGCGAGGTCACCGAGAGGGCGCTGGCCCACACAGGGAAGCCCGAGCTGCTCCTCACGGGCGGCGTCGCCGCCAACAAGAGGCTCGCGGGAATAGTCAGGGACATAGCGGGGGAGCACGGCGCCGAGCCGCACGTCGTCCCCATCAGGCTGGCGGCGGACAACGGCGCCATGATCGCCTGGACGGGGCTCATCGCCTACCAGGCGGGCCACGTGACGCCCCTCGACGCGAGCCACGTGAACCCGAGCTGGAGAATGGACCAGGTGGAGATACCGTGGAGAGAGTGATAGCCAAGGGCGCGGAGGCCGACCTCGTCCTACGAGAGTGGAACGGGTTGAAGGCTCTGTCCAAGATCCGTAGGCCCAAGGGCTACAGGCACCCCGAGCTCGACAGCCGGCTCAGGAGGAGCAGGACGAAGGCCGAGGCGGACAGCATCCACAGGGCAAAGTTGAGCGGCGTGCCCACGCCGCTGCTGTACCACGTCGACCCGGACAACGCGGTCATAGTCATGGAGTACATAGACGGGGTGAAGGTCCGGGACGCGGTGGACGGGTTGACGGACGAGGAGAGGAGGGAGCTGTTCACACGGATAGGCGGGTACGCGGGCAGGCTCCACGGGGCGGGCATAATCCACGGCGACCTCACCACGAGCAACATACTAAAGCAGGGAGACAGACTGGTCTTCATCGACTTCGGGTTGGCGGAGGTGAGCACGGAGGTGGAGAAGCGGGGCGTCGACCTCAACCTCATGAACAGGATGCTCACCAGCACCCATTACAGGCACCAGGAGGAGCTCCTCGCCGCCTTCGTCGAGGGCTACAGGGAGACGCTGGGTGCGGAGGCCGAGGAGGCGCTGACGCGTATGGAAGAGGTGGCGAAGAGGGGGAGATACATTGAGAAGAACTAGGATATGGATGGGGACCAGCAGCGACCACAAGTACGAGGAGGCGAGGGAGGTGCTCACCGAGTACGGCGTCGAGCTGGAGAGGCTCAGCATAGACCGTGTCGAGATCCAGGCGGACGACCCTGAGCTGATAGCCGAGTACAGTCTAAAGGTGCTCGACGTGGATATGCCCATACTCATCGAGGACGCGGGGCTCTACATAGACAAGTACTACGGTTTCCCCGGTCCGTACAGCAGCTACGCGCTGCGCACCATCGACAACGAGGGCATCCTCAAGCTCATGGAGGGCGAGACGGAGAGGGGCGCCAGGTACCTGTCGGCTGTGGCGTTCCGGGACGGCGACACGAGCGTCACCTTCACCGGGGAGGTGGTGGGCCGCATAGCGATGGAGATGAGGGGCACCAACGGATTCGGGTACGACCCCATATTCACACCGGACGAGGGCGACGGCAGAACCTTCGGCGAGATGAGCGCCGCGGAGAAGGCGAGGATCAGCCACAGGGCCCGCGCCTTCAGGAAGCTAGGCGAGTGGCTCAGAGAAGGCTAGCCTCTACCCTGCCAGAAACGGGGACTGAAACAGGTCTACCTCGTTCATCCTTTTCAGGAGGTACTTTGTGGCGTCGGCTATCTTGAATGGACGCGAGTTGTTACCCGTCCTGACGTAGAAGGACTGCTTGCCCTTCTCCTGGAGGAAAGTCGGATCCCTGCTGGGCAGGATATGCAAGCGGCACAACTCCTTGCCGTACATGGTGTGGAAGCTGATCTTGATCTTGTCCAGGAAGATGTCTCCGATCTTGTTGCTTATCTGGTTTATCAGATGGTTCTCGAAGCCGTCCCGGTTCTTCTTGGGGAGGGTCATGTAGTCTGTCTCGAGCCCCACCACCCAGTTGTCGTCAGAGACGCCGATGAGGAGGTCACCGCCGTCCGCGTTCAGGAACGCGCATATGGTCTTGAGGCAGTTGTACTCAAGGTCCTGGTCTACGCAGCCCCTGACGTTGTTGTAGCGGAGGCTGGCCTTGAACTCGAGGCGCTGCCCCTCATCCATGTTGATCAGCTGCTCCACGGCTAGAGTCTCCTGTTCCTGGTTCTTCGCCGCCATGTACTCTCTCATGATCTCGGGCTGGTAGTTGGCCAGGTCCGTGAGGCTCAGTATGCCGATGACCCTGTCCTGGCCGATGGACTCCACGACGGGGAGCTTCTTGATCCTGTTCTGAAGCATCATGCGGCCCGCCTCGAGAAGCGGGGTCTCAGGGGATACCGAGATGAGGGCGCTGGTCATGACTTCGCCCACCGTGACGAGCTGCGGGTCCCTGCCGCTGGCCACCACCCTCGTGAGGACGTCCCTCTCCGTGATTATGCCGAGGATGCCGTCCTCGGACTGGACTATGAGGCTGCTTATGCCGAAGCGGGTCATCACCCGCGCGGCGTTTTCAACGGTCTCCGAGGGGCCTATCGTCACCACGTCGCTGGTCATGACGTCATGAACGGCTAGGGGTATCGCTGTGCTGCTCATGCCGTCTCTACTCTTGGTTAAACCCTAATTGACGGTTATGGAACAAAGCCATAGAGTCCTGAAGCCTAATAGCGTTCTCTATGATGGTGAAGGGTCTTAGAGGAGGGGCATGAGCTCCGATACGTCCCCCAGTTCATCCAGCTCCTTAAGCGCCGACCAGATCAGTTCAGCCTTCCTTTTGTCGACGGCGGGGCTGGACCAGTTCACGAACTTCTCGAAGAGCTCGTCGTCCGTGAGGGGGTTACGCGGCTCACCCCAGGGTATGTCCACCCTCTCCGTGTGGGTGGCGCCGTTCTTGAGCTTGACCTCGACCGTTGTGGGTCTGCTGCCCTCAGGGTAGATGCTGTCGAGCCCCTCGTCTGGCGTCACCTTCACCTTAGCGGCCAGCTCGTGGAGCTTGGGGTCCGCTATCCTCTCCTTGGTGAACTGGGCCTCGGTGACCTCGCCGTCGGCGATGACGCAGGCGGCGATGTAGGGGAGGTTGAACTGGCAGTTCTTGTAGTAGCTGTCGGGCCCCACCTTCTCGTCTGTTATGTACATGCCGTGGGTGAGCTGGCTCACCTGCACCTCCTCGACGTCGTCCGCCGTGAAGCCGTACCGCTGCCTGAGCCGCAGCAGCGCCTCGACAGCGCCGTGGGTCATCCTGCAGGTGGGCCAAGGCTTGATGTAGACGTTCATGATCTCGTACTCCTCGCCGAGGCCCCGGGTCTTGAAGCGGGTGGAGAGCCTGTTGTCGTCGGCGAGCTTGGGGCCGTTCAGGCCCTCCCTGGCCAGCAGCGCTGCCTCGATTCCAACCTTGGCCTGGTACCCGTTGCTGAGGAAGTTGACGTCCAACCCCATGGTCCGGGGGACGCCTCTGGGGCTGTTGTAGCCCGCTATGCCCATGGCGAAGATGGTCTCGTCGACTCCGAGCCCAAGCAGCCTGCTCGCCACCGCGGCGGAGCAGTAAGCGGACGCCGGAGGCCTGTTGTTCATCCCCCTCACCTTGGCGGCCACGTCGTAGCCCACCGTGACGGCTGTGATCACGTCGCGTCCCGACGCGCGCAGCTTCTCGCCGACTGCGAGGGCGGTGGGGACGGCGACCCTCCCGGGGTGAGACGAGCCGCCGAGGGCTGCGGCCTCCCTGTGGCCGTCGTTGCAGTCGTGCACCTGTGCGTAGGCGGCGTTGGCCCACGCAGCCCACGGCAGGCTGGTCTTCCTGCCTGTGCCGAGGACGGTGCACTCCTCAGGCTGGCTTAACCCGGTTAGGAACCTGTCTATCCCCGCGGCTTCCTCCTTCCTCGAGCCCATGTATATGGTCCCCAGAGAGTCCAGTATGACCCGCTTCGCCTGGTGCACCACCGTGGATGGCAGTTCCGCGTAGGACGCTCGGGCCACGTGCTCCGCGAGCTCCCTTCCGACGCGTAGAACGCTCTCAACTTCCTTGACCATCGAAACTCACAGGGTATCTTTGATGGTGGTCGTAGATAACAGGTGCCTATCTCGGCTCTGGATCCTGTTCCGGGTCCGAGATAACCTTTTTAAATGGTGTAGAGTCTAACCATAGAGCATCCGGAGAAAACACTGTATGGTAGGCAAACTCTCGAACATGCGGGGCAGAAGCCACAGCACACGGCCGGTGAGCAAGAGGCCCCCCAACTGGGTCGTTTACCAGCCCGACGAGGTCAAGGCGCTCATCATAAACCTGGCCCGCGAGGGTAAGACCCAGAGCCAGATAGGCAACATTCTCAGAGATGTTCACGGGGTACCCCTAGTGAAGCCCATCGTGGGGTACGGCGTCAGGAAGGTCTTGGAGGAGGCTGGGCTGGCCCCCGATATACCCGAGGACATCTACAACCTGATGGTCCGCGCCACCAGTCTCCGGAGGCACCTGGAGCGCAACCCGAAGGACTACCACAACAAGAGGAGCATGCAGCTCACGGAGAGCATGATCTACCGCGTCACCAGGTACTATAAGCGCAAGGGAGTCCTGCCGAGGGACTGGAATTACCGGCGCGAGATAGTCACCGTATAAGCTGACGGAAATGTCCAGCGAGGACGCGTTCATTTCTTCTTTAAAGCCAGCCGTGGAGCTGTTCCTCAGGCACGTCGAGAAGGGCAGCAGGATACGCATCGTCACCCACAACGACGCGGACGGCCTCACCAGCGGGGGCATCCTCAGCGTCGTCGCCCACCGTAAAGGCGCGGCTTTCAGGACCAGCAGCGAGAAGAAGCTGGACGAGAAGCTCCTACAGAGCCTGGCCGAGGAGAACCCTAGCCTCATATTGTTCAGCGACTTCGGCAGCGGGTACACCGAACTGATCTCCGAGAACCTGAGCCAGGACGTCATCATACTAGACCATCACCTCCCGGCGGAGCACGAGGCCGGCAACATAGTGCACGTGAACCCCATGCTCCACGGCATCGACGGCGCCAGGGATATCGCGGCAAGCGGCATATGCTACCTCTTCGCCCGGGAGGTCGACGCCGGGAACAAGGACCTGAGCTGCCTCGGCCTCGTCGGCGCCCTGGCGGACCAGCAGGACAAGGGAGAGAGGAAGACCCTCACCGGCCTGAACACTTTGATAGAGGAGGACGCGGTGAAGGAGGGGTTCCTCGAGAAGCATGTGGGGCTCATCTTCTACGGCTACGAGACGCGGCCCCTCGCCAAGGCCATCGCCTACACGACCACTCCCTACATCCCGGGGCTGAGCGGAGACGAGAGCGCCTGCGTGGCGTTCCTCAGGGAGATAGGCGTCCCCATCAACGAGGGGGACAGGCTGCGCTCCCTGGCCGACCTGACCGACGAGGAGAAGCGGACCCTGTTCAGCTCCCTGAGCAGCCACATGGTTAGCATGGGCTGCGACGCCGGGGCCGTCCACCAGCTCATAGGCACCATCTACACGCTCAGGCTGGAGAAGCCCAGCACGAGCCTGCGGAGCGGCAGGGAATACGGGAGCCTCCTCAACGCATGCGGCAGGATGGAAAAGCCGGGGGTAGGTCTCAGCATCTGCCTCGGCGACCGCGGCGACGTCATGGCGGAGGCCCAGGAGACCCTGGACCTTTACCGCCGCAAGATCGGTTCGAGCCTGGACCTGATCAGGGAGAATATCATGGTGGAGGAGCGGGACCACATCTACGTCATAAGGGCCGGGGACGCCATCGACGACACAGTCATCGGCGTCGTCTCGGGGATACTGCTCAGCCAGGGCATACTGAAGAACCCGAAGCCCATAATATCCACGGCGGTGAGCGAGGACGACCAGATGAAGGTCTCGGCCAGGGGTACAGAGGAGCTCGCTTCGCGCGGCCTCCACATGGGCTTGGTGATGCAGAAGGCGGCGGAGGCCGTGGGGGGCGGCGGGGGCGGCCACGACGTCGCCGCCGGCGCGTACGTTCCCATTGATAAGGAGGAAGAGTTCATAGCTAAGGTGAACAGCCTTGTCTCCGAGCACCTCAAAGAGTGAGGCCACGGTCACCATACAGTACAGGGACCGGAGGACCGCGGAGGCCATCATCAGGGCGATCGAGCCGGACAACCTGACGACGTCTGAGGAGGTCAAGATCGAGGCAGAGGCCCGGGGAGGCGTCGCCACCATCAAAGTGGAGTGCAGGCGAGGCATCGGAAGCCTCGTGGCGACCCTGGACGACCTTCTCTCATGCATACAGGCGGCCGAGAAGGCGATAGAGGAGCTAGGCTAGGCCCAGCCTCTCGGGCGTTCCTGCGTCAGTCAGGAAGTAGTACACCCATTTTCCTCTTTTCTCGTGCCTCACCAGACCTGCGTACTCCAGCTTCTTGACGTGGTGGCTGAGGTTGGGCTGCGTAAGCCCGAGGGCCGCGGTGAGTTCGCATACACACATCTCCCTAAATGTGAGCAGGGTCAGTATCTTGAGGCGCTTCTCGTCGGATAGTGCCTTATACACCGCTGTTCTTCGGGATAGGTCGACGCCTTCGAAGAGGCTCTCGGTGAGCGCCTTTAGCTCTGATTCGTGTTTATCGTCGTCCACGGCATCGCAGAGGTGAGTCTCAAGTAGCTTTGCCAGCCTCTTTCTTGGTTCCTGCATCCATTCTTCCTCCAACGTCCACCGATATAATGAATAAACAAATTTAAATATGTTTATGCGTTTCGTTTCTGGAATCCACGGAGCAGAGAAGGATGGGTGAAAGCAAAGCGAAGCTAGGAGCCTTTGAGAAGTACCTGGCCGTTTGGGTCATAATATGTATGGCCGTAGGTCTCATACTCTCACAGTACTTACCAGGTCTCAGCGAGGACATAGACGGCTGGCAGGTAAGGGGCATCAGCGTGCCCATCGGAATATGCCTGTTCCTCATGATGTACCCCGCGCTTCTCAACCTGCAGCTGACGGAGCTCAGGAAGCTGGCGAAGAACCCCAAGCCCATCATCCTCACCCTCTTCAGCAACTGGATAATCGCACCCATCGTCACGGTGGTCCTGGCCAACAGGTTCCTCGCCGGCCACGACCAGCTCGTGGTCAGCCTCATTCTGCTGGGCAGTAGCCCCTGCACTGCCATGGTGCTGGTCTGGGGCAGCCTGGCCGAGGGCAACCAGGAGCAGAACTTCATCACCACCAGCCTCAACACGGTGACCATCATGGTGCTCTACGCGCCGGTGGTCTCGCTGCTCACTGGTGTCCAGAGGATACCGATAGACAGGGTGGTTCTAGCCGTCTCGGTGCTGGTGTTCATCGGGCTGCCCATCGTCTTCGGCTACTTCTCGAAGAAGTACGTGACCCAGGCGAAGGGCGAGGAATGGTTCCAGGGCGTCTACAGGCCGGCTGTGGGCAAGGTCAGCATGCTGGCTCTGCTCACGACGCTCATCGTGTTGTTCAGCCTAAACGGGGACGTTCTGCTGAACAATCCTGACCTCATGGTGCTCATGTCTATACCGCTGCTCGCGGGGTTCTTCGTCGTGGTCGGGGCGAACCTGTTGATCACCAGGTTCGCGGGGCTTGCCTACAAGGAAGGCATCATCACGGTGATAATCGGCAGCAGCAGCCACTTCGAGATAGCCATCGCCACCGCGGTGAGCCTCTACGGTTTAGGGAGCCAGGCGGCCCTCGGCACCACCATGGGCCTATTCTGGGAGGTCCCAGTTATGCTGAGCCTGGTGTGGCTGGGGAAGAAGCTGGGCGAGAGGGGCTTCTGGAGGCCGGCGGAAGAGCTGGAAGTCGCCGCCTGACCGTCAAAACCTATATATGACGGCGCTGCATTGCTTGAACACTGTAACTAGGAGAGAAACATCGACGTGTCCAGGGCAGTAAGGGACAAGTGGCGACGCAAGGAGTGGTACGACATAATCCTTCCACGTTACTTCGGCGAGACCAAGGTGGGTGAGACCCCCAGCGACGACCCTGACAAGGTAATGGGGCGGATATTCGAGACGACGCTCGCGGCCATCACCGGGGACTTCAGCCAGGAGTACATAAAGATGTACTTCCAGGTATACGAGCTTGAGGGCCACACGGCGCGCACGGTGTTCAAGGGACACGAGTACCTCCGCGACTATCTCCGCAGCCTCGTGAGGAGGCGCAGCACCAAGGTGGACGGGTTCTACAGGATCTACACGAAGGACGGGTACAGGGTCAAGATCGTGGTCACGGCGATGACGCAGCGTAGGATCCAGACGAGCCACGAGTTCGCGATCCGGAAGATCATGCAGGAGATCGTGGAGGAAAAGGCGGAGAACCTGACGTTCGACCAGCTGGCTCACGAGATGGTGCTCGGGAAGCTTGCGTCGGACGTGTACAACCGCGCCAAGAACGTCACCAGCCTCCGCCACGTGGGCGTCAGGAAGAGCGAGCTGCTCGCGCTACCCAACTAAGACTTTTCATATAACCCAGAGGATTTTACCTCTCCAGCCTTTATGAGGCGGCAGAAGTTCTCTTCCTGGGCTAGGCTGCTAGAGAGATACTAGTCGAGCACTAATGAAAAAATGTTAGTTCTCGGTGTTTCCGGAACGCGAGTCGTAGACTATTACTTTGATGTTCCCAGTAGAAACACCAAATACTTATTTACTACTCTCGGATAGTAACATTCCATCCGGCATTGTTGCCCTACCGATGTGAAGTCATGAAACCAAAAGCCGCGATAATCGGCCTCGACGGCGTACCGATCCACCTACTAGAGGACCTGGCGCAGCGAGACGTCATGCCCCACACGAAGGACCTCATCAAACAAGGATGCCTCATGAAGATGCGATCCAGCCTGCCCGTGAACAGCGCCGCATCCTGGAGCAGCATGATCACGGGGACGAACCCGGGGACCCACGGCGTCTACGGCTTCACCGACTTCATCCCCGGCACCTACACCGTGAGCTTCCACAGCAGCCACAAGCTGAAAGCCCCGCCGTTCTGGAGCACAGCACCGGAAAAACGTGTGCTCATAATCAACCTCCCCGGTCGTACCCCGCCCAGCCGCTGAACGGCTCAATGATCACAGGCTTCGTTTCACCCCAGCTAGAGAAGGCGGTGTACCCCCCCGACCTGTACCCTCTGCTGAGAGACGGCGGCTACGAGGTGGACGTGGACGCCTCGCTGTTCAACAAGTCCGTCTCCTTATTCCTCCAGAAACTTGAGGAGACGCTGGACCGGAGAACCCGCGTCCTCGACCATCTATTGGAAAAAGACGGCTACGACCTGTTGTTCTTCGTGGTCACCGGGACCGACCGCATAGAGCACCACCTATGGGACGCCTACGCCGACGGCACACATGATCAACACCCGGAGTTCCTCGGCTTCTTCAAGAAAGTAGACGACGCCATAGCGCACGTCACGTCCAGGCTGGACCCCGACGCCCCCCTCATGATGCTCAGCGACCACGGCATGGGACCCGTCGAGACCGCCGTCAACCTCAACACGTTGCTCAGAGAAGAAGGCTGCCTGGTGACCGGGGACACCCCGCGGAAAAACTTCAACAACATCAGAGAAGAGACCCGGGCTTTCGCCTCCGAGTCAAGCAAGATCTATCTAAACCACGTCGACAGGTTCCCCAGAGGCTCCGTGAAACCAGAGGATACCCCTAAAATTCAGGGGGAGCTCGTCGACCTGTTATCCGGGCTGAGATACAACGGACGCAAGGTGGTGAAAGCAGTCCACCTCAAACAGGATGTCTTCAGGGGGCCTGAAACCGGGGACGCGCCCGACCTCGTCGTGACACCCGAGAACGGGTTCAGCTTCAAGACAGGGCTGTTCAAGGAATCCCTCTTCGAGGAGGACTTCTTGTCCGGGGCGCACACGGAGGACGACGCCTTCCTGTACCTCAGGGGGTGGAGCCAGGATGACCGGCTCCCGGGGCATCCCTGTATCGAGGACTCGATTCACGTCTTCAGAAAACTAATTGGAGAGAAGCTAGATGCAGCATAACGAAGAAAAAACTTGCTGGAACTGCCCCGCAGCCCTGCTTAAGGGAAACGTGGACTTCAGGGCGTGCGGCCAGTCGATAGCGGTGATACAAAACAAGATATCCGAGGAGGGGCTTCTCATCGAGTGCACGAGACGACCCGAACTCGGGATGTTCGAGCCGAGCATAACCTTCGAGCAGTGCCCGGAGTGGCGTGAAACCCAGTATGGGTACCTCCTCAAAGACATGCGTGTAATGATCCTGGGGATCGACGGTTACCTGGGCTGGACCCTTGCCCTGAAGCTCGCGAAACTGGGCTGCAGGGTCAGCGGCGTAGACAACTACCTCAGGAGAAACGCCGTCGCGGAGAAGGGAAGCAGGAGCGTCGTTCCCATCGCGGACATGGAGACCAGGCTCAGAACAGCTAAGGAGCAGCTCGGCGTGGACATAGACTTCCGTGAACTCGACCTCCTGGACAGGGACGAGCTGGCCGAGTACCTCAGAGAGGTGAAGCCAGAGGCGGTGGTCCACTACGGGGAGATCCCGAGCGCGCCCTACAGCATGGTTGACGCGGAGCACGCCATCAGGACCCAGCACAACAACACCCTGGGCACCCTCGGCGTACTGTTCCTCATCAAGGAGATCTGCCCCGAGGCCAACATACTCAAACTGGGCACCATGGGGGAGTACGGCACACCGTTGACCGGGCGCCCCATCTTCGAGGGCCTGTTCCCCGCGGACGCCGTGCTCACGTGGAGAGGGCAGGAGTGGAGCATGGGCGGGGAGCTGACGCCGCGGGACCCTGCGAGCTTTTACCACGTCAGCAAGGTCCAGGACACGTTCAACGTCTACGAGGCGTGCAAGTACTGGTGGCTCAGAAGCTACGACGTGATGCAGGGCGTCATCTTCGGGGTGCACACGGAGGAGGTCGCGGCTCACCCTGATCTGCGTACGCGGCTCGACGTGGACGAGTGGTTCGGCACGGTTATCAACAGGTTCGTCGCGCAGGCGGTGCTGGGCATACCGTTGACGGTGTACGGCTCGGGGGAGCAGATACGAGGCTACCTGGCGCTGGAGGACGCCATGGAGTGCATGGTTCGGCTGCTGTCGTCGCCGCCTGAGCCGGGGCAGTACGACGTGGTGAACCAGCTGAGCCAGCTATACAAGGTCAAGGAGCTTGCGGAGATCGTCGCAACGGTGGGGAGCCAGAGGCACGGGCTCAAAATCCAGATACAGCGGGTGGAGAACCCCCGCGTCGAGGCGGACGAGCACCCGTTCCTGGTGGTCGCGAAGAAGCTCCGCGAGAACCTCGGTTACCAGCCGCGGACGCCGCTTGAGGTGGAGATCGACAGGATGTTCGCTCTGCTGCTGCAGCCCGGGGTCCGTAAACGGCTGGAGTCAGTCAGGGACACCGTTTTCCCGAAGACGTGGTGGAGTGGAGAGCACAAGGAGACCATGACGCTGGAGGTCTACGAGCCCGGGACCCACGTAGCGGCGGGCTACAGCCCGGACCTCGTTGTATCAGATCATGAAGGTGACGAGTAGATGGAGATAAGCGACAGGGACTTCGAGGAGAAGGTTCTCTCCTCCGAGGAGCCGGTGTTGCTGGAGTACTGGGCTTCGTGGTGCCCGCCATGCCACACAATCAAGAAGGTGCTGAAGAAGCTGGAGGGCGAGGACACTGGGTGCAGGATCGTCACCATCAACGCGGACCGGAACCTGGGTAACGCCTCGAAATACAATGTGAAAGGTCTCCCCTGTTTCATGATCTTTAAACGGGGTGAGCTCGTCCACCGCGAGGTGGGCGCGAAGTCTGAGAAACAGATACTCGCCATGCTCACCGAGCACGTTTAACTAGATAACACCAATAAGAAAAGGGGGGGCTCAGCCCCTCCAGACCTTCCTGAAGAGGCGGTAAAAGTTCTCGCCTATTACGCCCTTCACCTCGGAGTCGTTGTACCCGCGGGCGACGAGCCCCTTCGTTAGGTTGGGCATGTGCCGTAGCCATCCGTAGCCCCAGTCCTTGTCAAGCGCCGGGAAGTAGGTGACGTCCACGTTCTCTGGGTGCTGCCCTATGTACGCCATCCTGTCGAGGGTGCTGTTGAAGTCGACGTCGCTGCCGAAGCCGACGTGCCCCACCCCGACGAGGTCGGCCGTGTAGTCTATCTGGTCGAGGATGTCGTCTGTCAGCGTGCTCTTCCCGGGTTTCCTCGCGAAGAACGGGGTGATGCCTATGACTCCGCCCTTCTCGGCGCACGCCCGGATGGCTTCGTCTGTCTTGGCTCGCTGCAGCGCGTACTCGGTCCAACCGCCGTAGAACATGTACTTGTTGTTCCACTTGGCGAAGTCGCTGAGCTCCCGCGGCGTCGCGGCGCGGGGCAGCGTGTGGGTGAAGCTCACAGGGTCCCTGCTGACCTCTATCGCGACCATGCTGGATCGGTCGCCCGTGTGGCTGAGGTCTACGAGGACGCCGAGCCTGTTCATCTCCTCGACGAGTGCTACGCCGAAGTTGCTGAGCCCGGCGTCGCCGCGCTCCCTGCAGCCGTCCCCCGCCGCGCAACGGTTGTTGTAGGTGAGCTGGATGACCCTGACGCCGTAGTCATACGCTATCTTGAGGAAGTGGAGTGTGCCTTCAAGGAAGCTGCTGTCCTGGGGTCCGAATATGACGCCGTGTCTGGTGTCCTTCTTGGCTTTCGCTATGTCCGCGGCGGATTCGACGATGAGCGCCTTGTCCTTGCTGCGTTCAGCCCACGAGTGTTAGCTCTTAAGCTCCCTTAGGGCTTCTCCGATGCTGTGCTGCATGCAGACGGTGGCGTTGCACGCGGTTACGCCGCCTGCGAGCATGTCGTCGACCCAGATGTCCTCTCCGACATAGTCGGTGTAGCCTACGAGGCTGGCGTCGATGACCACCGCCTCCCGGTGGAGGGCGAGGGCGTGCGCCTCCTCGTCCCGTGTCAGATCCTTGAAGCTTCGTTTCAAGGTGTTTCAGGTATTGTTGCAGTTGACACCTTATGAAGCGGATCGTTACAGGGTTAGCCGCCCGAAGTTCGCCACCGCGTCCAGGTTCATGTTGTTGTAGCTGGTCCACGATAAATAGAACTGGGAGAACAGGAGGGGCGTGTAGACGAGCCCAGTCTTTGAACTCCGTCGACAACCTCCATGATTTTATGGCTAAAAATGTTAATGACGATTCGACAAACAAATTCGTATTTTTGGCTCTGGGTATACCATATTTTTCATATTTTTGTGTACATAATTTTGCTTCTCTGTGGAAATAAACCTCTAAAAAAGCGTTTTAGCCTAGACTAAAGTGTTTTATGCGTACGTGTTAATATTGGTTATTTGCAGGTTTCAAAATGTCCATAGTTAACTTCTCACGCGCTAAGTCCCTCTGGGTGATCAACTACTTCAACTCCTGTGGCTTCATGGAGCTTCTTCCCTGGGTCAGCTCCGGCTACGACATGGAGCGGTTCGGCATACTGGCTACCGCCAGCGCTAGGCACGCGGACGTTCTGGTGGTCTCCGGCTACATCACCACGAAGGGCGCGAAGCGTGTGAAACTTATCTACGATCAGATGCCCTCACCGAAGTATGTGCTGGCGCTGGGCAGCTGCCCCATGACGGGGGGTATGTACTGGGACTCCTACAACACCGTAAAGCACATCGACGAGGTGGTACCCGTGGACGTGTGGGTTCTCGGGTGCCCGCCGAAGCCCGAGAACATCGGGCACGGGATCGTCATGGCGATGAAGGCTATAGAGGGAGGCTTCAAGGGGCACTAGGGGGATAACGAGACGAGCGTAAACATTAGACAATTTATGGAGGAGCGGTTCAACGAGTCGGTCACGTACGTAGAAGACGCGGAGACAACGACTCTGCTGGTGGACAACGGCCTAGCTGAGGAGGTGGCGTCGGCTCTGAAGGAAATCGGGTTCAACCATTTCTCAGACGTGACGGTGGTCGACTACCTCGAAGAAGAGGAGTTCGAGCTAATCTACCATCTTTGGTCGCACGGTGCACACGCGAGGCTCATGTTGAAGACGCGGATACCGCGGAGCGACGCGGCTATGAAGTCCTTCACGCCGATATGGAGATCGGCTCACATGCATGAAAGGGAGTGCCACGAGATGTTTGGCATAGACTTCATAGGGCACACAGAGCTAACCCCTCTCCTCCTCGAGGACTGGGAGGGGATACCGCCGCTGAGGAAGGACTTCGATTCGAGGAAGTACGTGCTGGAGAAGTTCTACGGGGGTGAACGCGAGTGACCACCGATATACCGTTCTTCACCATACCCTTCGGTCCGTGCCACCCCTCTTCGGGGCACTTCCACGCCTCAGTCACGGTGGACGGGGAGCGGGTCGTCAACCTTGTGCCGGACCCCGGGTACCTCCACAGGGGCTTCGAGAAGCTCATGGAGTACAGGACCTACCTCCAGAACTCGCCGCTGGTCGACAGGATATGCATTCTAGACCCCTTCGCAGCCGAGCTGGGGTACGTCAACGCCGCCGAGAAGGTCCTCGAGATCGAAGCCCCCGAGAGGGGAAAGTTCATCAGGACAATCATGGCGGAGTTCGGCAGGATTCTGAGCCACATCACGTGGATAGGCGTCACGTGCATGGTGGTGGGCTTGGACAGCGGATGCAAGATAGCTTGGGGTGACAGGGAGCCCATCATAAGGATCAACGAGAAGGTGACGGGCGGCAGGATATACCCCTGCTACTTCCTGCCCGGAGGCGTCCGCAGGGACCTGCCGGAGGGCTTCACCGGGATGGTGGAGGAGGCGTTAAGCGGCCTGGAGAAGAACCTGGAGCAGTACGATTTCTTGGTCTTCAACAACGAGACGTTCAGGGTCCGCATGGAGGACATCGGATTCCTCGACGCTGAGGACGCCATAAGGCTGGGTGCCACCGGGCCTAACCTGCGGGCTGCGGGTGTGGAAGCCGACCTGAGGAAGGATCAGCCCTACGAGGTCTACGACCAGCTCGAGTTCAACGTAGTGACCCAGGACAAGGGGGACGCTTTCGCGAGGGACATGTGCAGGAGGCTGGAGATAGAGGAGAGCATGAACATCATACGTGACGCCATACACAAGCTACCAGAAGGAGACTACAAGAACAAGGCTTTCAAACCCTTCTCGAAGGCGAAGAAGAAGGAGACATACTTCTGCTGCGAGTCCGCCAGAGGCGAACAATGTTACCACATGGTGGGCGACGGCACCGACAAGCCGTACAGGGTTAAGGTGCGGGGGCCGAGCTTCTCCCACACGTTAGACGAGTTCCCGTATCTGGCGAAGAAGGCGTACATCGCGGACATCCCGGCTATATACTGGAGCCTGGACCCCTGCCCGGCGGACGTGGATAGGTGAATGAGATGAGTCTGCGTAGATTATTGCAGCCGTTCAAGCTCTTCAGGAACCTCACCAAGAAGCCCATGACGCTCGTGTTCCCGCAGGAGGCGCTACCGCCCGTCGACAACTACCGTGGGAGGCAGTTCCTCGACCCGGAGAAGTGCGTCGGCTGCGGGATGTGCTCGAGGGTGTGCCCCAACGACGCTGTAACGATGGTGGAGTACATGGATAAGAAGTGCCCCGAGATAAACCTGGGTAAATGCTGTTTCTGCGCCCTGTGCGCGGAGAACTGCCCCACGGGGGCGCTCTACATGACGAGCGAGGTCTTCATCGCGGGGTACGACAAATCCTTCGCGGTATACGGCCCCGAGAAGCTCTCTAAAAAAGAAGGCGCGTAACCACCGTTTCGGGTAAGGTTTAACCCTGCCCCGCCCTCGATTCTCCTCGTGGTTAGATGGTGGGGCTACAAGAGATATTCGCTAGGAGAAGCATCAGAAAATACGCCTCAAAACCGGTGAGAGACGAGGACGTGAAGGCGCTGCTTGAGGCGGCGATGGCGGCCCCCTCGGGGGGCAACCGGAAGCCGTGGCACTTCATCGTCGTCAGGGACAGGGGGACCCTGAACAGGCTGGCAGACGACCACCCCTACGGCAAGATGCTGTACGAGGCGCCGCTGTGCATCGCGGTCTGCGGGGACCCTGCGGTCTCGCCTCCGCCCAGGCAGTTCATCGCGCAGGACTGCTCGGCGGCGTCCATGAACATTCTTCACGCGGCTGTCGCATTGGGGCTGGGCGCGGTCTGGATCGGGTTGGCTCATCCGGACAGGGTCAAAGGGGCTAGGGAGATACTGGGTATCCCGGGGGACATCGTTCCTCAGAACCTTGTTGCGGTTGGTTACCCGGCTGAGGTGAAGGAGCCTAGGACGCAGTACGATGAGACACGCATCCATCACGAGAGATGGTAGACCCCATCCATTATTTCCAGAACAATTGGTATCATCATGTTTTCGAGCCTGCGTACAATATGTGATTATCAGATGTTGGGGGGTTTAATATAGCGCTCTCGCATCATTTATTTAAAAATGGATAAAAAGAATGAATATAAACGAGTCCTTCATCTGATTGATAATTGGCTTGATTTTCAGGTTTATATCAAGGAAATTCCTGGCGCCGCCATCGGGGTTTTCGTGGAAGATGAGATTGTTTTCAAAAAAGAGTATGGTTACGCAAATCTGGAGGGTCAGGTTAAATTAACTGATCACCACTTGTTCCGAATTGCCTCTCAATCCAAACTGTTCACTGCTACTGCGATAATGAAACTCTACCATGAAAACAAGTTATCACTTGATGACAGAGTGTCAAAACATCTACCATGGTTTACATCGGAGAAAGATAACAACCTCCAAAACATATGCATCCATCATCTGCTCACTCACTCCAGCGGAATAACGTGCGACGGGAACACGGCCCATTGGACCAACCACGATTCACCCAGCTTGGAGGAGGTCAAACAACAAATCAAAGAAGGAGTCAGCGTCTTCAAAACGAGTGAGAATATAAAATATTCAAATTTTGGCTACGCAGTCCTCGGACAGATCGTTGAGGCAGTATCGGGTCAGAGCTATGAAGAGTATATCCAAAAAACGATTCTAGAGCCATTAGAGATGAAAAACACTGTAATCGACGTTGATCAGGACAATCTCGCCAAACACGCCACAAGATACAAGATAAAACTCCCCAGACATGAACGAGAGCCAATTGAGCATTTTCCAGCAAAAGTCATGCGTGCCGCTGCGGGTTTAAGCAGTACATCGGAGGATTTGATCAAATTCTTCCGAGCCCACATGTATGGAAACACCGATCTGCTTCCAGATAACATCAAACGGGAAATGCAGAGGGTCCAAGTAAACCATGACGGAAATAAACGGGGGCTAGGCTTTGAAATAGCGGAATACCCTGGCGGAGAAACCGTGGTCTATCATAGCGGGGGTTACCCGGGCTTTAAATCACTCTCCGGATTAAACCAGAAAGACAGAACCATCCTCGTTGTACTGATTAATGCAGCCGATGGCCTGAACTACTCATGGTTCAACGCGATAACCACAATGTTCAGCCATCTCGCGAACAGGAAGGGGGAGATAGAACAACATGAAGGTGAGGAGGAACCTGATTTCAGCGACCTGACAGGGTTCTATGCTGCGACAGAGAGGGGATTTGCATTGATCAGTCAGGTGGGCTCCAAACTTGTCCTGGTCTCCCCGGACGCAGACAACCCCGCGTCAACAATTCAGATCCTCAAACATGAAAAAGGACACACGTTCATCACCCCAGGAGGACACCCCTTGACCTCCCTAGGGGAAAAAATAAAATTCGTAGACGGACAAGACGGAGAAAAAATCCTGATAGACCACCACGGCGGAGAAGCAAAAAAATTCAAAATTTTTCATGATTGAAGAAAATAATATTTTCGGTATTCCTATTATCACACTAGTGTGGATACGATTGATAGGTTGGATTTCGAATTCATTGCTAAGGTTTGTAAAGCTTCTATCGCTACAGCAATAGGCTCCTCATCTCTAAAGTGAACATCTATTTTATTTATACTAACTCACGTGTGCGTAATGTGCCCTTTGTGAATAGTTCATTTACATAAGCCCTATGACCCAGACCACCACGCAGACGGTGTGAATTGAGCCATAGTTTTTCCTCGTTTCTCGGTTACCTTCTAATCCCCTATTTCAGGCCCATGACTGAAACTATCATATCGTGGGACGCGTATTGTTTCAGGATGCCCACCCGTGAAGACGTCGCACGCGAGGCGGCGAGGCTGATGTACAACCGCTCCGTGAAGGAGTACAAGGACGCCAAGGAGACGGCGGCGGCCAGCCTCGGCGCCAAGACGCTGCCCAGCAACTACGAGGTTGCCGCCGAGCTCGACAGACTCGCCGACGAGGCGGAAGGCCACGAGAGGAGAAGCCGGCTCATAGAGATGAGGGAGGTAGCCCTAGAGGTGATGAGGCCGCTGAGGCGGCATGGCCCCAGGCTCATGGGCAGCGTCTGGAGGGGCACCGCCCGCGTAGGCAGCGACATCGACGTGATAGTGTACGGGGACCCAGACGAGGTGGAGCGCGTGCTCTCCCGAAGCTACGACGTGACGGGTAGAGACGTGGAGAGGTTCACGCTGGAGGGGCTCCCCAGATCCACCACCCACATCAGGCTCACGGTGAGAGGCTACGAGACCGAGGTCGTGGTGAGGCCCCCGGCGGACATAGACGCGTACAGGGACGACCGCTGCGAGATCTACGGCGACGAGAGGAGGGGGCTCGGCGTCGACGCCCTGGAAAAGCTTATGAAGGGTGACCCCCTCCGCAGATTCATACCCAAGAGGCGTGTCAGGTGAAGCCGAAGCTTTTCGGGTCCTCTGGGATCAGGGGGCTCGCCAACGTAGAGGTAACGACGACCCTCGCCCAGAGGGTGGGCGCCGCGCTGGCCGCCATGCACGAAGGCGGGAGCATGGTGGTGGGCAGAGACCCACGGTTGACGGGCCCCATGCTGGAGTCGGCGCTCCTGAGCGGGCTGGCCGCGGGAGGAGCGGACGCCCTCGCGTTGGGCTTGGTGCCTACGCCGGTCACGGCGTGGATGATAAGGGAGACAGGCTCCGACGCGGGGGTCGAGATAACCGCCAGCCACAACCCGCCCCAGTACAACGGCTTCAAGGTCTTCAACGGCGACGGCATGAGCTTCACCAACAGGGAGCAGCTGAGGCTGGAGAGGATACTGGAGGAGGAGGCTTACAGGCTGGCGCCGTGGGACCGCGTCGGGGGCGTGGAGGAAGCGGACGCCGTGGAGCCCTACGCGGACGCCTTGGGCGAGGCTCTTGACGTTTCCTTTGATGGCAGGGTGGCGTGTGACCTGTTCAGCGGGGCCACGTGCGTGACCGCGCCCAGGGTCTTCGAGGAGCTGAGCGTACCAGCGGAGTTCATCAACGCCGTGCCCGACGGCAGGTTCCCGGCGGGAGACCCTGAGCCCAACGCCGAGACGCTGAAGCGGCTAGGCGGCTACATGAGGGCCCGGGACATTCCCATCGGGTTCGGGTTCGACGGGGACGGGGACAGGATGATGCCCGTGGGCCCCGGCGGAGCCATGGTGAGCCCGGACAGGGCGCTGGCGGCCTACGCCGGGTACGCCGTGGAGAGGAGCGGCGGAGGCGTCGTGGTCACCCACGTGGGGGCGTCCATGAGCGTCGACGACATGGTCGAGGCGGCTGGAGGCAGGGTGGTGCGGACCCCCGTGGGGGACGCCTTCGTCACAGAGGCCGTGGCGGAGCACGGGGCGGTCTTCGGCGGCGAGCCGGTGGGCGCCTGGGTGTTCCCTGAGGTACACATGTGCCCCGACGGCGTACTGTCGGCGCTGAAGCTCCTTGAGGCGCTGGGGGAGACGGAGACGACGCTGGAGAAGTTCGTCGGGCGGGCGCCGACGTATCCCCTCGGGAGGGCCAAGCTGGAGTGCCCGAACGCCCTCAAAGGGAAGGCCATGGCGGCAATCTCTAAGAGGTACGCCGACAGCGTTAAGGGTGTCCGGGAGGTCAGCACGGTGGACGGGGTCCGCCTGGAGCTGGAGAGCGGCTGGGCGTTGATCAGGCCGTCCGGGACAGAGCCCCTCATAAGGGTGACCGTGGAAGGTAGAAGCAGGGAAGACATGGAGGCCCTGATGGAAAGGGCCAAGGGTTTGGTGAAGAAGGTGTTAGGTGGTTTGAAGTGAAGGCTGTTATACTCGCGGCGGGGAAGGGCACGAGGCTCAGGCCCCTGACGGATGGGTGCCCAAAGCCCCTGCTGCTGGTCGGCGGGAGGCCGCTCCTGGAGTGGTTGATACTCAGGGTCAGGGAGGCGGACATAGAGGACGTCCTCGTAGTGACCAACTACTTGGAGGACATGATCAAGGAACGGTTCGGGGACGGCTCGGGTCTGGGAGTCAACATCAGCTACGTCACCCAGAGGGAGACCCTGGGCACAGCCGACGCGTTCAAGTCGGCCACTGAGTGGGTCGGCATGGACAGCTTCATGGGTCTCTACGGCGACCATTTCGTCTCCGAGGGCACCCTGAAGGGGCTACGGGACACCCACGTAGAGGGCGAGGTCACGGTCACCGGGCTCAGGGTGGAGGACCCGAGCCAGTACGGCGCCTTCAAGCTCTACGGCGACGTCGTCACCGGGGTGGTGGAGAAGCCGCCCAAGGGAACAGAGCCCAGCAAATACGCCAACGTGGGCATCTACGTGTTCCCGGCGAAGGTCTTCAGCTACATCGCCGAGACCAAGAAGAGCAGCCGCGGCGAGTACGAGATCACGGACACCATGCAGCTCATGATCGACGACGGCGTTACCCTCCACATGCACGAGATACACGAAGGCGACTGGCTGGACATAGGGCTCCCATGGACCCTGCTAGAGGCAAACAGTCGAGCCATGGCGGACCTAGAGACCAAGATAGAGGGCACCCTAGAGAATGGGGTCCACATGAACGGCTCCGTGTGGGTCAAGAAGAATGCCCGGGTGCGCTCCGGGGCGTACATCGAGGGCCCGGTGATCATAGGGGAGGGCGGCGACGTGGGCCCCAACTGCCACATCCGGGCGGGCACCTGCCTGGGCAGAGGCGTCCGGATAGGCAACGCCTGCGAGATAAAGAACAGTATAATAATGGAGGGAACACACGCGGCCCACCTGAGCTACATAGGGGACAGCCTGATAGGCGCCAACTGCAACCTGGGCGCG
>Ga0315533_1000999_pt1 | contig 22734 bp, 26 predicted proteins | sample SalMarSW160130MG_FD_203081 | JGI IMG/M metagenome (GOLD analysis project Ga0315533, IMG submission 203081) | Salt marsh sediment microbial communities from the Plum Island Ecosystem LTER, Massachusetts, United States - Salt Marsh Sediment SW1601-30 ... | reverse complement strand
AAGTAACTGATGCAGCAGCGAGAATCAAATTGGGATTAGCCAAGGAATTAAGATTAGGTAATTTAGATGCAAAAAGAGATTGGGGATTTGCAGGAGATTATGTAAAGGCAATGTGGTTAATGCTGCAACAGGAAAAACCAGATGATTATTTAATAAGTACCGGCATAAATCATTCAGTAAGAGATTTGGTCAAAATTGCCTTTGATTATGTTAATCTAAATTGGGAAAATTATGTGGTAATAGACCCAAAATTCTTTAGACCTGCTGAAATAGAATTTTTACGTGGTAATCCTGCAAAAGCTATAAAGAAATTAGGATGGGCGCCCGAAACAAGTTTTGAAGAGTTAATTAAAATGATGGTTGATGCAGATTTAGAAAGAATAGAAAACGATATTAAATTATTTAATTTAAATAAAAATAGGAAATAAATTTATGAAGGCGTTAATTACAAGAATATCGGGCTTTGCGGGGTCGCACTTAACTAAGTTATTTATTGAAAAGGGATATCTTAAGTTTGTTGTGTATTAAGCTTACCTCAAGAGATAGATATTTTAGTAGAGGTATTGATAAATGATAAAAATTTATTCAATGTAAACAATTTAGAAAATTTGAAGGGAGAATATAATGGATAACAAACGAGCATTAATAACTGGCATAACCGGACAGGACGGTTCATATTTGGCGGAGTTTTTATTAAGTAAGGATTATGAGGTATTTGGATTAATAAGAAGAACAAGTACTGCGAACTTTGAAAGGATTAAACATATTCAGGATAAGATTAAAATAATCTCCGGCGATTTATTGGACCAAAACTCTTTGATTAATGCAATTAAAGAATCTAATCCAGATGAAGTATACAATTTAGCTGCGCAATCCTTTGTCCCCACTTCCTGGATACAGCCGGTACTTACAGGAGAAGCAACTGCCATGGGAGTAGCAAGAGTGCTTGAGGCAATTCGGGCAGTTAATCCAAAGATAAAATTCTTTCAGCCATCGAGTGGTGAGATGTTTGGCAGAGCGAAAGAATTCCCTCAAACCGAAAAGACTCCATTTCATCCCAGAAGCCCATATGGGGTGGCAAAATTATATGGACATTGGATTACCGTAAATTATAGAGAAAGCTACGATATGTTTTGCTGTTGTGCGATACAGCTCAATCATGAATCTCCCAGGAGAGGATTAGAATTTGTTACTAGAAAAGTAACTGATGCAGCAGCGAGAATCAAATTGGGATTAGCCAAGGAATTAAGATTAGGTAATTTAGATGCAAAAAGAGATTGGGGATTTTCAGGAGATTATGTAAAGGCAATGTGGTTAATGCTGCAACAGGAAAAACCAGATGATTATTTAATAAGTACCGGCATAAATCATTCAGTAAGAGATTTGGTCAAAATTGCCTTTGATTATGTTAATTTAAATTGGAAAGATTATGTAATAGTCGATCCAGAATTCGTTAGGCCTGTTGAAGTTAAATTATTATTAGGTGATTCTTCTAAAGCAAGAAAGAAATTAGGATGGAAACCTGAAGTAAGCTTTGAAGAATTAATTAAAATGATGATTAATGCAGATTTAGAAAGAATAGAAAATGATATTAAATTATTTAATTTAAATAAAAATAGGAAATAAATTTATGAAGGCATTAATTACAGGAATATCGGGCTTTGCGGGGTCGCATTTAGCAGAGTTTCTTATTGAAAAGGGATATGAAGTTTTTGGAACTTTTCTTGATAAAAGTACATTTTCTAATCTTAATGGCTTTATGAATAAAATTAAAGTATATAGGTGTGATATTAGAAATTATGATGTTTTGAAAAATGTTATTGAAGATGTTAAACCTGATGAAATTTACCATTTAGCAGCTATATCTTTTGTGCCCACTTCACTAAAGGAACCAAAATTAACCTTTGATACTAACTTATATGGTACATTGAATCTTTATCAAGCAGTTATAGATTTAGAGATGAACCCTATGATATTATTTATTGGCTCAGCAGATGAATATGGAATAGTCAATGAAAATGATTTACCAATAAAAGAAGAGTGCCCTTTAAACCCAATAAATCCTTATTCTATTAGTAAGACGAGTGCAGATTTTTTAAGTTTAGCTTATTTTAGATATTATCATTTAAAAATTATTCGTGTAAGACCTTTTAATCACATTGGACCAAGGCAATCTCCAGAATTTGTATGTTCTGATTTTGCTAAACAAATAACGGAAACTGAAAAAGGACTGAGAGAACCAATAATAAAAGTTGGTAATTTAGAAGCAAAGAAAGACTTTACTGATGTAAGGGATATGGTAAGGGGTTATTGGCTTGCTTTGGACAAAGGGGAGCCAGGGGAAGTATATAATATTTGTTCTGAAAGAGCTATTCAGATTAAAGGATTATTAAATCACCTCTTAGAATTATCTTCAAGAAAAGTAGAAATAATGAAAGACCCAAAGAGAATGAGACCTTCTGATAATCCTATTTTACAAGGTGATTCATCAAAATTTAGAAGAAGTAGTGGCTGGAAGCCAGAGATACTTTTAGATAAAACATTAAAAGATATATTGGAATATTGGAGAAAAGTATTGTAGCAAGATAGTAAAAAATATATTATCAAGATTTATGATTTTTAAATTTTTATTAAATTTTGTGGTTTGGGATAAAGTTTTTATTTCATATTAGTAGAGGAAAATTTTAAAAATTAATTAAAAGTTGGGGCAATATTTTAGTGAAAAAAACAATCTCTAAATTTTACGACCACTTGTCAAATGACTCTTTACATAGAAATTCAATTTATCTGCTAGTCTGTCAAAAAAGGCTCTATGCATTACTATTAATAACTGATTATTATTTAAATTTCTATTTTTAATTCTTCACTAAATACAAATCCATATGCTTCCTGTCCGCCTGTTACTTTCCTAGATATCAAATTTATTAATCCAATTATCAAGCCCTGCAGGATTGGGACCTCTGTCTAGGCAGGTTTGATAAAGCCTTGTTACAAAATTAGATACATCAGTTGTTTGATCTCCTATAATTGCCACTTTATTCGAGCTGGATAGGCTAGAGCCTGATGCCGGGTTTGGTGCTATCTGGTTATTTTTGGTATAAGTGCAATTGTATCTGGTAATGATATTGTGGTAGTTCTTGTTGGAACAGTAGTAGATTTTACGGACCCTGAATTGAGTAGAGCCTGATTCCATAATAATCTATAAGTACCATCATCTTTTACAACTCCAAAATTAGCGTATACGTCGTCTATCCAACAGAAATAAAATGCTCTGGTCATTCCTGAAGCTTTAATGTATTCAATCATTTCTGTCACTGCTTCTGCCTGTACTGCTTCATTCGTAGAGTAATCGTCTAAAGAAGTCGCACTTAAATTAAATTCTGTTATATATGTGTGATCAACCCCAAAACCATTCACTATATTGTCTATGTCGGTTTTCCAAGAGTCAGAGAAATTTCCGTTAGCACCACGGTAAATATTGGCTGCTATAATATCTATGTCCCCTCTACCCTCACTTACCCAGTCATCTATATTCAGAGCACGACACGAATAACTTACATTCCCTCTTGTAAATATCTCCTTAACTTCCGTAGCAAGAGCTTTTAAATAATTTCTTAGTTGTGCATCTGTTACCGTTGTATCATCATTATGTAATTCTTCTTCATTCCCTAATTGAAATTCAAAAACTCCATTATCTTGAGCCCATTGAGCATTATCTAATATTGCTTGTCGGAAATCGGGCCAGGTGGTAGAAGTAATAGTAAACTCCCCTGCACCTACACCCCAAATTACCTTTGCACCCTTAGCAACAGCTCGTATAATTGCTGCTTTGGTACGTGTAATGTAGGTGGTATGAGTATAATCTGGAAGACCAATTCGCAATTCTGTAAAGTCATTAGCTAATAATGTATCTACATACTCGTCAAATTCTGAGGCATCTTCCGTGCTAAATAATCCCATCCCTAAGCCAGACCACTTCCCATATTTTGATTCATTTCCATTTTGGGCGCTAACTGTTGCTGTATTTATATTTGGAACTGGTTTAGAAGCTGCCAAAGACATAACAACAACAAAAAGTAACGTTATTACTATTAAGATAAATACTATTGAATGTTTTAAATTTTTTAACATTTTGTTCTAACTTCCCGATAAACTATATTAGCCATTTAAAATCTCAATAGAGGTTAAATGGCTAATATTTAAGAAAAACTTAATAGCCACTTGCATCACTAGTCCCTTACATTTCCAGATGCCCATTTTATTAAATGTAAATCATCGCCTCTATTAATTTAAAAATTTATTATTTAAATTATCAAACTTAATATATTATATTGTATTAATATATTTAATTGTACTAATTTCGAGTATTGTTTACACTTAGCTTAGAATAAAATTGGTCATCCATGTGATCTTTCCTATAGAATATTAAAAGCAAAATATTCAAAAAATAGGAAGGAGAACAGCACACGTGACCAAAGAGGAACTTATTGCAAGTTTCAAGTACAGTATACTGCAACATGCACGAAATCACAAGAACACGAATTGCCTCATCAAAAATCTAAATGAAAAAGTATCGATACCTCATATAAAAAAGTACTCCAAATTATTTTAATTATAACCTAATTTCCTCTATATTTAAAGAGAAAGAATTATCTCTTTTAAATATATGAGGAGGTAAAAGGGAATGCTAACCATGAGGCAGAAAAAGGCTGTAACCAAAGAATTAAGAGATAGATACCAGAGAGCATTCAAAAAAGAAAAGACTATTATGTTAAATGAATTTATTCAGCTTACCAGGCATAATCGTTCCTATGCCGCCAGAGCCTTAAGAATAAAATGGTCTTCCCCCGATAAAACGGACACTCAGTTAAGCGACCATAGTTATTTTTTCGTATTCCTCAGGACTATTATACCCGAGAAAAGAATATAATCTTTCTCTGTTGTAAAATATTTCTATATATTCGAATATATCTCTTTGGGCTTCGATTCTCGTTTCATACTTTCTCTGATAAATGAGCTCTACCTTAAAGGTCCGGTAGAAACTCTCCATCACTGCATTATCCCAACAATTCCCTTTTCGACTCATAGAACATAACATGCCGTTTCTTTTAAGTAATACCTGGTAGCAGTAGCTATCGTATTGACTACCCCGGTCTGAATGCAGGAGCAAACCCCAAGAGGGCTTTCTCTGCTTAATAGCCATATTTAGTGCCTCAATGACTAAGTCTGGTGTTATCCTATTTTTCATTGACCATCCCACGATTTTACGGGAATACAGGTCCATAATGGTCGACAGGTAGAGCCAGCCTTCCTGGGTATAGATGTAGGTGATATCGGCCACCCAGAACTGATTGAGCTTATTCACACTAAAGTTGCGATTTAAATAGTTTGCTGCTACCGGCAGTGAGTGCTTGGAGTCGGTAGTAGCTCGGTATTTCTTTTTGGCAATAGCATGAATTCCTGCTTCTTTCATTAATCTTTCCATCCGCTTTTTACTCACATGATAACCCTCTCGTAACAGTTTTTGATGGATTCGGGGACTCCCATAGGTCTTTCGACTATTGTGGTATATTACAATTATTTTTTGTTTTAAATTCATATCTTCTATCTTCCTCTGATTGTTAGGATATTTGATCCACCGGTAATTGGAGTGCACCCCTCCAACTAGACACATTTAGGAGAAAAATAAGACTTGTTATATAATTAAGATAACAGGCAAGAAGGAACAAAGGAGGGGCAAAGTTAATGGGTATTAAAAAAAAGAAAATATTCTAAAGAACAAAAAGAAGAAATGGTTCAAAAAGCACTAAACGGTAAAAGTATCCTGGCATTAGGAAAAGAGAATAATCTCTCCCCTGGACTTATCAACCGCTGGAGGAGACAATACTTAGATGGAGAATTAAGTAATAATAATGATTAAGAAGTAGGAAAACTTGAGCAAATGATCGGTAAACTTACCATGGAGAATTATATTTTAAAAAAAGAGAAAGAATACATACTACAGAGGAAAAAAGAGGATTCATCTATTATTACCGGTCCTTATTTAAATCCATCAAAGAGAGATGTAGGCTAATGGATATAAAAAGATCTACTCTTTATTACCGGGCGAAAGATAACCTTCAATAGTAAACATAATAATAAAATATACTCCAACTTAATCAAGGACAAAGAGCTTACCGGTATTAATCAAGTCTGGTGTGCGGATATCACCTATATCAGGATACTTAACGGTTTTATCTGCCTAGCAGCTATAATCGATATCTATTCCCGAAAAATAGTAGGTTATGCTCTAGATAAACCTTATCTCCTAAACTTGCTATTGCTGCTTTAAATATGGCTATAGCCACTAGAAAAACGGATAACCTGATTCATCATTCAGATCAGGGTATCCAGTATACCTGTAAAGAATATATTAAAATATTAAAGGATAATGTTATCAGAATAAGTATGTCCGCCAAAGGCAATCCTTATGATAATGCCACAGCCTTAATCATTCTTTAAAAACCCTAAAACAAGAGGAGGTATATCTATTCAGATTACGAAACCTTTTCTGATGTAATAGAAAGGATTCCCTATTTTATAGAAGATGTATGTAATAAGAAGAGGCTGCATTCCTCTTTGGGCTATCGGCCTCCAGAGGAATATGAGAGGTTATTGGTCAAGAATAGCTCTCGGGAATACCTAGTGTGTTAAGACTTAAAGTGTCTAGCCTGAGGGGTTCACTCCATATTTTTTAGGAGTAGTTCAATGATTCTTGCTTTATGAGATATCCCGGGTCCGATATCTTTGATCTCACCTCGGGTAGGTATGTTGTCACCTCTTGCTTTTATTCTTTTGACGATTCTCTTTACCGTAGACTTATCGACAATTAATATCTCAGAAAGATCAGTCTGAGAAAGTAGACCTCCCTGGCAGTGTGCTTCCTCAAAAAGCCTTACTAGCAAAGATTCTCTTAGAGCAGGAATGCCTAGTTTAGCCTTTATTTTCCAGTCTGTATGGCGGTATAGAGTAAGATTTACTGGAATAATCCGACAGTCTTTAATCGGCTTTCCCGCCGGTTCATCCGCTTAAGACAGCATAGAATATGATCTGATGGTCAAATCTACAAGCAAGATAATGTTCTTTTATAAAATTATTCACATAGTCCCAGAGAACATCGGCTTTAACTCTTGATAATCCATATCCGTCTATGACATCACGTTTGAAACAGCCCTCTGGTGATTTAATTAAATGATTGCAAATACTAATTGTCATATTACCTCCTTAATCTATATGTTATTATTTATTATATTAACATAGACCTAGGGGCATATGAGCTAATAGTTAATTAGTATTATGTTTCCTTCAATTATACAAGCGATATTACACTAAACCAATATAGATAATAATTGACTTTTTATTATATAAATAAAATATTTTATAGCTAAGTAAATAAAAACGAAAATATTATTATTCTTGAACTTTAATAATATTTATCTATTTCTGTTGTTTTACCCGTTTTTCCTTTTATCCCGTCAATAAATCCTTTTAATAAAATCCTTATACAGTAAAATTTGTAGTTGTCATACAAAATAACTCCAATAATTTGTCCAATAATTTGTAAAAAAATAAATATACTAGCAATAGCAAAATATTTACTAAAGTGTTTTTTTTGAAATATAAACGATTTCTTGTCGTATAATAATTAACTATAACAAATTTTCTTAATTAAAACCGAATGCTTTGTCTACCGAAAAAACCCTTCTGTGTAGATTTTCCACTTGAGGCGCCACATTTATGCCATATTTTGCTTTTTCCACTACAAAATAATTTCCACCCCAGCTTATAAGCCCTAAAACACCAATCAGTTTCTTCAGAATATAGAAAATAATTTTCATCAAATATGCCTGTTGTTTTTATAACTCTTTTTTTTATTAGTATACTTGCTCCGCAAATGTAACCCTTTATTTCAAAATTTTTATTAAATCTAATTTGTTCTTCTTCAGAAGAACAAATATCCTTCCCAACAGATCTGTATGTTATTTGATTGTGTCCGCCTAGTACTTGAATAATATTGGGTCTATCATAATATAATTGCTTTGAACCTACCATCCCTATTTCTTTATTACTTTCTCATAATTTTACCATCTCTATTAATGTATCTTCATCTATCACTACATCATTATTTAATAACCAAGCATAATCATGCTCATATTTTTTATAAACATATCTTAATCCTACATTATTCCCACTAGCACAACCAAGATTATCACCCGTCTGAATGAAAATTAAAGGATAAAGTAAAGTAGAATTCAATTTTTTATTATACAATTTTCTATACCTTTGACATGCTTTCGTTAATTTTTTTTCTAATTTAAAATTGCCTCCTTTTTCGGCTTCCTCTCGAGTATAATAAATATAAGGAATAGGTTTTTTTACTGGGGGATGAGATGGATGATAAAGAGGGTGAGTTGGTTCGGGAGTTAAAACTTCCTGCTTTCCTTCTGCTCAAGCTTTTATTTTTTCCATTGAACCATCAGTTGAACCATTATCAACCACTATTACTTGATATTTAGGATAAGTATTTCTAAAAACGCTTTCTAAACACTCTATCGTATCTTTCCACCCGTTCCAATTAAGAATAATTATAGCTACTTTTGGCCATTCCTGTATTTTCCCCCTTTTTACTTCAATTGATTCTTTGGTTTTCATAATAATTTTATCTCAACCTATAATTCCTTTTCAGCCATTTCCTATATTCTCCGCTTCTTGCTCTATTAACCCATTTTTAGATATCTCAGCAATTTATTTTAGTTTGATCATATTTCATGATTTTTACCATATCAGAAGCAACTCTATCCCAAGAATAATAACCTCTATAATTCTTAGATAGTTTTTTCATCTTAAATTTCATATCACCATCTTCAAGTACTTTAACCATTAATTCTGCTAGATTTTCTGGATTTTCATTATCTATTAAATATCCGTTAATACCTGGTTTAATAATTTCCGGCATCGCACATAATTTCCTTCCTATACAGGGAACACCAAAACTTAAAGCTTCTGTAAAGGCAATTCCGAATGCTTCAAAACGAGATGGCATACAAAACAAATCTGCCATCATATATAATTTCCTAATAATTTCCCCACGAGTATCACCTAACAATACAACTCCATCAGGAATTTCACCATTTAAAGGCCAATATTTTTGACCAATAATTATTAATTTTAAATTCGAAGAGTACTTTTCCTTTAAAATTTTAAATGCTTTGACAACTATGTCACCTCCCTTTCTAAAAAAATCCCTTCCAATAAATAATATTATAGTCTCCTTTTTATTTTTTCCCAATAAATGATAATTAATCTTGTCTGGCATTATATTTGCTCCTGCATGAACTACATGCACTTTCTTTTGGGGAAGATCAGTATCCATAACTAAACTCTTTGCTAACCATTTACTCATAGTAAATATTCCAGAACATTTTTCATATATTTTAAGTTGCCATTCTCTCCTTTTATAAAGCTCATTTAAATTATAAAACTCATAACCAGATATTGGTTTACTATTTTCTTTCAGGTCTCTTATTAATAAATCTAAACTTAAATCTTGATAAATGTAAAAAGGTATATTTTTTATTATACTAATATCTCCAATCTCCAATATTGTATCTAGTGTTTCCATTTTCTTAAATTTATTTAAATTAATAAATAATTTGTTTTTTGTTGAATTTAAATATAATTTTGAAAATATATATTTACTTGTAATTTTACCCTTATACAACTTTAAATTTAAAATTTTATACAAGAACAATTCAAATCCTTTAGTATTTATATTTAAATCATATAAATTGAATCCATCCAATGTCTTCATCGATTCATATAACAAATAAGGTGCTCCTGACCATGTTTTTTTCCTATTTTCTCCCCAATCACAAGCAAATCCAATATTCATATCGTTTTCATTCCCTTCTAACTGAAAATATTGAATCTTTAATCTTCTATCTAAGGTTTTTTAATATTTTTGGTATTTTTTACAATTTCATTTTTTCCCAATAAAGGATAATTAATCTTTTCTAGTATTATGCAGATACAGAAAACCGCTCCTGTATTTTTGATTTCTATGCCAACCATTTTTTTGCCCATCGCTTTATCAATCTATGGTCATTGCTTGATGATAACACTTAACCTCTCATTCCCGCCACCCGTTCCAGTTGATGATTATTATTGAGACTTTTGATTTTTCATATATAACTCATTAAAGTTACTTTATTCTGTCTTTTAATTAAATTCGATTTTAATTTAGTATGAAATTCGAGCAAGTCCTTCATACTCCAGTCTATACATAAAGATATTGCTCTATCTGAATATATTGGCATTACACGAATAAAATCCTCAATATCAAGTTCAAAAACTTCGCAAAATTTTAATATAGAGTTACAAACTTCTTGTGAGAATGGATTTAAATCAAAAAATGTCTTATTAATCATTTTTTGGGTAGTACCATATAAAAGAGTTCCAGTATCCACCATTATGCCGATTAAATCCGCTAAAGGAAAACCTTTTTATATGAGGCATTAAGGATTTTATCTATTTTTGCTACTTAAGTTTTCAAGGTGCATAGGGTAAATAATTTAAATAGGTTGATTGATGTTATTTGTAAAGTTTGGGTCCTTTTTGGGTAGTAACCATGTAATGCAATATACTAAAAAATGCAAGAATATTAGCTTTACCTGTAGAAACTCTTCCATATTTTATATAATTTATCTACACCTACTAAATTAATATGAAAAAAAGAAGCGAGTAAACCTATTATAGCTTTAATTTTTAATTTATAAGATCCTTTTAATATTACTTTCCAAAAATATTGTCTTGCCTTATTCGATTCTTTATTTACTAATTTATATTTTCCCATAAGCCAATAATTATTTGCCATAATTATATTTTCATTATAATAAAAGTTGACCCGGCACTTAGATAAATTTTTTAGAAACAGCGTCGACAAATTTGCACTGTCAATTAACATCTTATCTGAAAGTAAATTTGTCACTTGAGAAGAATGACTTCTCCAATATCCCAAGACATAATTTAAAAAACGAAATTCTCCCTTTAATGAAAGTTCAAGCCAGGTAGGATAATCTGCAAAACAAATATTTAAGGGTTGTTTAAATCCACCTATTGATAAAATCGTATTTTTTTTTATTATTACGCTCGCGGTAGGAACAATAAAATTCTCTAATAATAACTTCTTCAATACTATTCCTATGGGTTTATTTTGATAAATACATTTAGATTTTGGATTTATTTTGGGAAATGGCATTAATCCAATTAATTTACCTTCTGTATTAATATAAGCTCCTCTTCCCCATGTAAGAACAACTTCATCCTCATTAAAAAATGGTAACTGTTTCTCTAATTTATCTCTGGGCCAACAATCATCACCTTCTAAAATTGCAATAAATTTACCTCGCGAAATATTTAATGCTTCATTGTAACTTTCCGAAAGCTTATAAATACCATAATTTTCTTTATGTTTTAAATATTTTATCCTTATATCATTTTTTACATATTGTTTTATTATTTCTATTGTTCTATCTGAAGAAGCATCATCAATGATAAGCATTTCCCAATTGGAATAAGTTTGACTTATTACGCTTTTAATACAATATTCGATAAACCTTTCATGATTATAAGTCAGAGTAATTATAGAAACTAAAGGCTTATAAATCGTTCCTTCTCTAATCATTACAACACTCTAATTCAATTCTTTCAATAATCCCAGGCACTCAATCGTATCTCGCCACCCGTTCCAGTTGAGGATTATTATTGAAACTTTTGATTTTTCATATATAACTCATTAAAGTTACTTTATTCTGTCTTTTAATTAAATTCGATTTCAATTTAGTATGAAATTCGAGCAAGTCCTTCATACCCCACTTTATACATATAGATATCGCTCTGTTTGAATATATTGGCATTACACGAATAAAATCCTCAATATCAAGTTCAAAAACTTCGCAAAATTTTAATATAGAGTTACAAACTTCTTGTGAGAATGGATTTAAATCAAAAAATGTCTTATTAATCATTTTTTGGGTAAAACCGTATAAAAGAGTTCCAGTATCCACCATTATGCCGATTAAATCCGCTAAAGGAAAACCTTTAAATGCAAAATTTTCGAAGTCTATAACACCACAAACTTCGTGCTCTTTTATTAATATGTTTGATACAACTAAATCGCCATGACTAGGGGCTAAAAAGAATTCCTCTTTTTCTATCCAATATTTAAAATATGGTGGTAAATTTCTGTCAAGTCCAAAATTTTCTGTATGCATCAATTCATATACAGCCCTCTCTTTTTCTTCTTTTGAGTTAATATGATATTTTTTTGTTCCGTTTAAAAATTTGATAAGCCACTCGGTACTTGCACGCAAGAAAATCCTCGACCTGTTTATTTTCCTCCAGTTATTAGATAATATATATTTATCTCCCGGAATACCATTTTTGTACTCTTTAAATAAAATTAAATTACCATCAAGACTAACAAGGCGAAAAAACATTTCTATAGTTTTTATTAAATCCGAATTATTATGTATCTTTTGAATAGTTTTAAGAGCATTATACTCATTTTTGATCCCCAATTCTCCCCGTCTATCTCTTGGAACTTTTCCTACTACAACTGGGAAACCATTAGAATAGAAAATCAAGGTTATAAATCCATTCTCTCCCCTAGTACCACTATGCATAATATACTCTAAATCAGAATCTTTTTCGAAGATAAAATTTTTCCTAACATATTGGGCAATAGAGTACAAAGTCATTAACCTCCTTTTTCGGCTTTTATAAAGAATGATGGAGAAAATAACCCTGCTAATTTTATTTTATCTAGGAATTTAAGCAATGTCAAGTCTATTTGTAGCTTTATACTGTTGGCTCCTAAACCATCAAGATACTTCGAAAATATTCTGTTTTTGTCACTCGAAGCTATAAATCTTGGCATCTGATAATGAGTAAATGCATAATAAAATTCTATATTTTTGAAGCCCGCCTGTTTAAGTAATCTGCGATACCCACTTCTTGTCCATAAGTACGTTTCGTTTGACTGTTTTCTAATGAGTTTATGGACTATATTTGCAAAATATTTGGGCAACAAAGGTGTAAACGGTAACTCGCCATGAGATGTTCTACCCAAAAAATGAACTGGGCTTAATTGATTCTCTATTCCAATCCATATTTCTCCATCGTCTGATAAAAGATTATGTAAGTATTTTAAAAATGCAATTTGCTTCAGTCTAGGCGATAAATTATCTGAGTACCAGAATTTGCCACTAGCATATTCAAGCAATCCAACCATGATAACTCTATCTATGGACTGAGGCATTAATGGTAACTTTGTTACATCTCCGTGGATGGGAAGTACGTTTTTTGCATTTTTCATCTTAGCCATAATAGAAAGAAACTTTATTCGTTCCAAAGTTGCATCAACAGCGATAACAAACTTTGCTCTTCTTTGTAACGGAATTGAGATGCTACCATAACCGCAGCCTAAGTCGACAACTATTTTGTTGAAGAAATTCCCGAGTATCGTCCAGTCTGCTCGAGCAGGGTTCAAGCAGTAATTATATTCAAAATCTCGATAATCTTTTTCTAATCTCTGGACATTAGATAAAAGCTGTTCATAGGACATATTCCGAAGTTCATCTAATAGCTTGTTCATACCTTTTCGATCAGCACTAAAAGAATAATTATCCTCCAACATTCGAACAATCCTATCAGAATCGATTGACCATTCTTGGTAACAATTTAAACAGGTCCACTTTGTATCTGTAATGTTTATTTTGCCATTGCAATGCGGACAACACAGAATATCTGACTGTACTATCATCTTAAATCCCCGCTAAAAATTCATTGTTTAAATGAAACTCCCCCAGCAGGAGCTGGGGGCTTCTTAAACCTATGGCAATGTTAATTGCAGTTGCCCTTTGTCTTCTTTTTCTTGATGCTCAACGTAGGCGAGAATTTCCTTTTCGTTCAAGCCTATACACGATACACAGTATCCTCTCGACCAGATGCCACCTTTCCTTACATAGGTTTTTTGCATAAAAGGAAATTTCGCCTTGAGCTTTTTTGCCGACTGTGTTTTGATAAACTGAATTGCATCGGCAACTGCAATTCTTGGTGATATCACGACTACCATGTGAACATGATCCTCTTGTACATTAAGCTTTACTACCTCGATATCGGGATAAAGTTCTGGGATACGCGAGAGTATTTTCTCCGTATATTCCTTTACTCCTTTTGCAAAGATTTTTCTCCGATATCTCGGTATCCAGACGAGATGGTATTCCGTTTTATAGATAGCATGGGCACTTTTTCGAAATCTCATGCTTCATTATACCAAATGCCATCTCGTCTGGATAGCCACTACATCACCAGACAGGAGTCTGGTGTTTTATGTGGCTAAATAAACCTCGGGGTTAGGTCTCCACATTTGATACTTCTCTTGTTCCTTTTAGAGATTGTGTTATTTTTTTCAGCATACTTAATAAATACTCTCTCATTGCTATTAAGCTTTCTCTCAAATCTCTTAGTCGCATAAGAAACAGCATTACAATCCATATTAAACAACTCTCCTATTTCTTTTATTCCACACTCTATTGTGTCCCGCCAGCCATTATAATTGAGGATAATTTCATAAACTTTAGGATATTTTTCCATGCAAAATCCTTTTTGATTTTTCATTGCCAAAATTGCTTCAATAATTCAAAAATCAAGATCTGAACCCAACTTTACCATTTTTATCCTCATCTCAAATTATAATTCTTTTCCAACCATATTTTATATTCCCCGCTTTTTACTCTATCCACCCAAACCTGATTATTTATATACCATTTGATGGTAGAATCTAATCCTTCCTCAAAATCAAACTGTCTCCCCCAGCCTAATTCCTTCTTTATTTTATCGCAATTTATAGCATATCTTCTGTCATGCCCAGGTCTATCTTTAACAAAAGTAATCAATCTTTTATAATACTCTCTATTTTTCTTTTTCAACCGCCCTATTCTCTCACAAAGAAAATTAACTAATTTTATATTTTGCCATTCATTTTCTCCGCCAATATTATAGGTTTCACCAATTCGCCCATAATTTATTATCTTCCATATTGCTAAACAGTGATCTTCAACATATAGCCAATCTCTTATATTTTTTCCGTCTCCATATACTGGCAACGGTTTTTCTTCTAATATATTTAATATTATCAGAGGGATTAGCTTTTCAGGGAATTGATAAGGCCCATAATTATTGGAACAATTGGAGATAGTTATTGGGAGACCATGAGTCTTAAAATACGACCTGACTAAATGATCAGAAGAGGCTTTAGAGGCAGAATAAGGACTATTAGGTTGGTATGCTGTATTTTCTAAAAAATATTTACCTTCTTCGACTGAGCCATAAACTTCATCTGTACTAATTTGGTGAAATAATAATTGATTGTAATCTTCTTTTTCCCACACTTCTCTGGCAACTTCCAATAAAGTAAAAGTACCTATTATATTGGTTTGAATAAAATCTTTTGGTCCGAATATTGAACGATCAACATGAGATTCGGCCGCAAAGTTTATAACAGTATCGATATAATATTCACTGAATATACCTTTCATTCTCTCAAAATCACAAATATCTGCTTTTTCAAAAAAATATCTTTCTCCTTTTAATTCACTATCAATTTCTTTTAGATTCTCTAAATTTCCGGCATAAGTTAGTTTATCTACATTGATTATTCTACCGTTAAATTTAGTTTTATTAAAAATAAAATGGATAAAGTTTGAGCCAATAAATCCTGCTCCACCGGTCACCAAAATATTCTCAAATCTTCTTTTCATTATAATAATCCTCTTTGCTTGTTATTCCTCAAACCTTGTACTTATAATAACAGATTAAAAGAATTTATATAAATTCTTTTAATTAGCTACTTTCAATTAAAGATAATAACGATTAAATTCTTAAATATAAGAATTTTTTTTAGAGATTGCCTCACTTCGTTCGCAATGATAAAAAGCTTAAAAAATCTTCCAGCGCATCTTCCCAATTTCTAATCTCTAAACTTAATTCCCTCTTTATTTTTTCTTTGCTTAACAATGACCATTTCGGTCTTTGAGCAGGAGTAGGATATTCTTTCGTTTCTATACCTCTTATTTCTACTTCCTTATTAGAATCAATTATTCCTAATTTTTTTGATTTTCTATAAATCTCTCTGGCAAATTCATACCAATTAGTAACCCCTTCATTGGTAAAATTATATATACCAAATTTATCAGAATCATTAGTAATCATCTTTAAAATAACCTCAGCTAAATCAACGGAATAAGTTGGAGACCCCCACTGGTCAGAGACCACTTTTATCTCTTCTTTTTCCTTAAATAGTTTTAACATAGTAGAGACGAAATTTTTTCCACTCATTCCATAAAGCCAGGCAGTTCTAAGAATAAAATATTTTTTTAAATTCTCCTTAATCTCTCTTTCTCCTGCCAACTTGCTTTCCCCATATAGGTTAATTGGCTTAGTTTTATCATCTTCTGTATAAGATAAATGTGTATCTTTTTTCCCATTAAAGACATAATCTGTAGAGATATGAACCAATTTAGCCTGTTTTTCTAAGGCTATTTTTGAAATATTTCTCACTCCATCCCGATTTATTTGAAACGCTTTTTCAATCTCTTTTTCTGCTTTCTCTACATCAGTATATCCCGAACAATTGATTATCCAGGCTAGCTTTATATTTTTTGTAAACTCCTGTAATATTGGATAATCCGTTATATCTACTTCTTTATCACTGGCCAAATAAGATAATTTTTTTCTCTTAAATAACTTTTCCACCTCTTGTCCCGACATTCCTTTATTTCCGATAAGCCAGATCATTTTTTACTTATCCTCACTAACAAAATCTAAATAAAAATCATCTTCTTTTTCTTCGTGTCTAATCTCATCCACTTCTTCTTCCTTATTCCAACCTTTATATAACTTATCCGGATAATTAATTACCATTCCCAGGTCTTCGGATATATTCTTATAACCATGAACGATACCCGGAGGAATTATGATTAAAATAGGGTTATCTCTGCCACCTGTGATTTCCATAAAACTACCGTAAGTTTTACGATTTTTTCGATTATCCCAGAGTTTTATCTTGAAACTTCCCAGTACAATAAAACAAAATACATCAGTTTGTTTGAGATGTTCATGAGGTCCACGGGCTGCTCCAGGTTTAGTAAAAGACACATAGCTCATTACCGGTTTCAATCTATCAGGAAGGGTATCTTCCCGAAATGTTTCGACTAAATAACCTCTTTCATCCGTATATTTGGTTAATCTTTTTATAATAACTCCTTCGATATCGCCTTTTTTAAAATTCATATTTCCCTCATTTCATTTTATCTTTTCATTCAAAATTATTTTTAAATATTTTTTATAATCATTTTCTGGCGATTGATTGATTATTTTTTTTAGTTGATCCTGTTCAATATAACCCATCCGATAGGCTACTTCTTCAATACAACCAATCTTTAATCCCTGTCGTCTTTCAATGGTAGCAATATAATTAGATGCATCCATCAGGCTATCCGGTGTACCAGTATCCAACCAGGCATAACCTCTTCCTAAAAGTTCTACTTTTAAATCACCCTGCTTTAGATATTCTAAATTAACATCAGTTATTTCCAACTCCCCTCGAGCCGAGGGCTTTAATTTTTTAGCAATATCTACTACCTCATTATCATAAAAATACAAGCCAGGTACGACATAATTTGATTTGGGATGTTGAGGTTTTTCCTCTATACTTATAACTTCATTATTTTGATTAAATTCGACAATTCCATATCTTTGAGGGTCTGAAACCCAGTAACCAAAGACACAGGCTCCTATTTTAAGATTTGCCATTCTCTGTAATGTAATAGAAAGGCTATGACCATAAAATATATTATCTCCCAGTATCAAACATACTGAATCTTTCCCAATAAAATCTTCTCCAATAATAAAGACCTGGGCAATACCCTCTGGCTTGGGTTGTTCTTGATAGGAAATATTTAAACCAATCTTTCTGCCATCTCCAAATAAATCAATAAATTTAGGCAAATCCTGAGGAGTCGAAATGATCAAAATATCTCTAATCCCCGCCAACATCAAAGTAGATAAAGGATAATATATCATCGGTTTATCATAAACTGGAATTAACTGCTTACTTATTGCCTTGGTTAAGGGGCTAAGGCGGCTTCCTGAACCACCGGCTAAAATTATACCCTTCATCGTTCCTTCCTTTAATTGTAAAATCTTTAAAATAATAATTCATTTGTTTCAAATAAATTATCTATCTAATACATTTGATAGCATGATGCTTTTTCGAGGTTATTAAATTTAATATATCTTCTAATTTCTCAAAATTATCCACATTATATATCCTACCCTTAGATAATTTTTCAAATACACTTCCATTTAATCCTTTTAACAATTTTCTTTTTATTTCTTCTGATTCATTATTTAAAAAAAGACGACGAATTGAAATAACTGGAATCCCATACATAATATTTGCATTTATAAGGGCAGTGCTTGCATAACCAATTACACAGAGAGGTTCTAACGAAAGAAAGAGATCTTCAATTGGAAAATCTTGCCGAATAAGTTTGACATTTTTTGATTTATATTTTTTTAAAATAGATAAATATTTATTTGTAACCTCCCTCGGATGTGGTTTTATAACAACATTAAAACCTTTTCTGATTAAAATATTTATTATACTTTTCACTATATTTAACTCATACTTTAAGGATGCTAATTTATATTCTGAATAAGGATTAGTTATGATTATGATGGGGTTATATACTTTCTTTATATTCGCAAAACATTTATTTCTTTTTTTAAAAACCTTTTTATAAGAATTGATAAATGCCCAATTTGGTACAAAATCATTGTTTTTTTTACAAAATAAAAATCTCCTTTCAGTATTTATATATTTTAAAGCTAACTTTTTTAAGTAATTATTAGCAATTTCTATTATCTTCAATTTTATACATCTTACAAAACCAAAATATTCTGGTCTTTTGTTCTGATTATCAAGCTTTTTTTTAATTTTCCATGTTTTATTGGAAGCATAAGTACCCAATCCTTCATCAATTAAAGAAAATACTGGTGAATATTTATTATTAATAGTTTCATTTCTAAATGTCTGAAGAAAATTTACATAAGGATTCATAACTGAAACAATATATAATTCTTTTTTATTACTATTATTCTGTTTTTTAATTTTATGTATTGCTGATAAAATAGCTATAAATTTTTCAAATTTTTTATGTATCTTTAATATAATAGATTTTTGCTCTGGTAAATTATTTAAGCTATTATCTAAAAAATAAAAGTCTATTTTAGAAAAATCTTTACAAATAAAGTCTTTCTCGTTAATCAAAAAACCATTTTTAGAGTGAGCCTGTATAATAATTATACCAGCTGGTTTCTTATTTTTTCTTTTTGAAATTTCATAAACAAATGCATCAACACCAACTGCATGCCAATGAGATACTACAAATGCGATAAAATCATATTCTCCTCTTAAAATCGATTTCAAAATTTCTTGATATAAGAATTCATCTTTAGGATATACTATTCTATTTCTTCTTTCAATTTCTTTTTCTTTTAGTTTTTTAAGCATTTAATATACCAACGTCCTTCAATTATCAAACAATAATTTCAATTATTTTGTATGCTCCATAATTTCCACGGCATTTTGTAGACTTTTGCACTTAAAATCCAAACCATTATAAATTGTACAAAAAATGTGATAGTTGTTGCTTGAGCTGCACCAATTGCCCCATTTGCTTGTATAAAAAAATAGTTTAAAACTATATTAATGCCTGCGGAAAAAAAAGTAATCCAAGCTAATATATAAGTCTTTTTAACATAAAAAATATAATTGACTACCATAAAATACATCCCTTGAAAAGCGTGCCCCAGCGCAATCCAAAACACATATTTATAAGCAAAATAGAAATCTTTACTAACAAAAAATTTCAAAAAATATGGGGCAATAAAACTTAAACTTAGTGCTAAAAAAATTATGCCTCCATTATATAAATATGTAAATTTAACTATCTTTTTTTTAGTAGAATAATTGTTTTCTTTTAATTTTTCGAATAAAAAAGGAGACCAGGCCAGATTAAATGAATAAGCTAATAAACCTATAATCGCCCCTACCTGGTAACCCACTGAATATAAACCCGTTGCAGCAACATTTACCATTGAATTAATGAAAATCCTATCTATACCAGTTATTATCCACCCCCCTAAAGCATGAGGAATAAGTGGCACGCCAAAAAACAAAGCATCTTTAATATATTCTTTATTAAAAGAAATAGTTATATATTTTCTTTTAATAATTATAAAAATACTTAATAATCCAAAGACAATCAAAGTAATGATTAATCCTAACAATCTTCCTTGCCATCCCCACCCCAGCAACACCACAAAAATCAATGAAAGACTAACATTTAAAATAGTTCCTGATATTTGAAATAATCCATAAGGTAAGGGTTTTTGCTCTACTTGCCAAAGTCCTATAATAATTGTAGAAGTAGACTGAAATAGAGCTACTATAACTATAAATAGTATCCAATTCTCTGGAAATTTTGTAAAAAAAGAAAGGTACGATTTTAAGATATAAACTATTGTAAGCACTAATAAAAAATTGGGAAGTAAAATGAAAAATACATTACCAATATACTCTCTAAGCTCATCTCTATTTAATTTAAAAAAGTTTACATTGATAGCTCCATTCATACTTAAGCCCACAAACACTCCCATCACTACCAATAAGACACTAAAAGTAGCTACAATACCATAATCAGTTGGTGTTAAATATCGAGTCATAATAGGTAAAAGAAAAAATGGTATAGCTTTATTTATTACACTAGAACCTGTATAAATAAAAGTATTTTTAAAAAGTTTATGATTAAAAATATATGAAAAATTAAATAAGTTTAAAATGGGTAACGCCTTTCTGTATTTATATATAAAATATTTATTAATTTTTTATATTTTATCTCTTATACTGCCGTATAAAATATTATTTTTCATTAAAATACTTCCACTAATTTAAAAACTTTTTACCATAAATCTCTACGGGTTTAACTTGTGGTATTATATAAAAAAATATTTCACTACTGTAAAAAATGAAAAAACTATTACACTATTTAAACATGCTTTAATTTTTACAAAGTCCAATAATCTCTGGTTTGGCAACACTGATTTGAGATACTGGAAACGCCGCTCGTCGTCCCATTCTGTTTCTCTGATCCAAACTTGAATATCCCAAGCATCTTTTCCGTACTTCTCTGAACTTTCATAAAAGCCGTCTCTGATATGATCAAACGATGAAAGGAAAACCAGCCCGCAGAAAACGCATTCAAAAACTTCTAATTTCGGTCGGTCGCGCACACTGCCGGGTCTTTTATTGAACTATATGCCACCACACAGATAGCATTCTTTTCGGTGGCCCGTTTTGCCATTTACTAGCATGTCTTCCTCCCTTTTTCCTCGTTGACTCGATTATTCGTATTTGTCCATTTGACTTTTCCCGTCTTTCCCAATCCACCAATCATCAAATCCCCGTCGGCACTCCTCAAAAATCGCAATAACTACAAAGGGATACTCTATCTCTTCTGTCTTGAATGTGATGTTACAGCCATTCTTTTCTTTTTGGTCCGTTCCAGATATCTAATAATGGATCAACAGCAGCATCTCCGATTATTCCCAGACCCTTGGAATCGAATCTTACACATATGGAGACTTTGCCAAATCTATTGATAGCCATATGATTCAATATTTCCAAGCAGATTCCAATTTCCGGCACAGTCGGGTTTTTAGTATATTTGAAGCTTCCAAGAGGGCTATGCAATATCCTGGTGGCGATTATACCTTTTAATTTCTTCCACCTACTCAGACATTAAGAAATTATCAAATAATCGGACAGCTCTTTGATAACACCCTCTCCACCCTTTGCCTCTGTAATCAGTTTTGCTATTTTTTTGATTTTCGGATGAGCATCAACCGGCGCAATAGGAAAACCGACAATTCTCATGACTTCTAAATCGTTCAAATCATTTCCAATGTACATTACTCTATTTAAATCATAACCCTTTTGCGCACAGTAATTTTCTAAAGCAATTTTTTTATCTTTACAGGAAGCAATAACTTCAAGATGAAGCTTTGCCGCCCGAGCTTTTATAACAGGATTTGTTTCAGTACTAAGAATCAATTGGGGAATACCAAGACTACGAAAATGGTCAACTCCCAACCCATCGGCACGGTTAACAATAACAGCTTCGGTTCCATCCTGAAAAATAATCACACGATTATCCGTCATCACGCCATCAAAATCGTAAATGATAAGATCAATATCCTTTACTCGAACCGAAAGTTTTGAATCCGTCATAAGACATCCAATCCCCACTCACTTATTACGTTTTGCGACAAATAGGCTTTGTTATAATCTGTCAATTCCATTGGCGTTTCTTCCTTATGCTATAATCCTTTAGCAACCCATCCCCCATCTACGAATAAATCTATTCCTGTAATGTAAGCAGCTGCTTCCGAAGCCAAAAAAATACATGGACCAATCAAATCACAAGGGTTTCCCCACCTTCCCAACATAATTCTCTTATTTCTTGCTTCTCTAAGGGACGGATTGTTATAACTACCTCGAGTCATGTCTGT
>Ga0315533_1000998_pt1 | contig 22734 bp, 20 predicted proteins | sample SalMarSW160130MG_FD_203081 | JGI IMG/M metagenome (GOLD analysis project Ga0315533, IMG submission 203081) | Salt marsh sediment microbial communities from the Plum Island Ecosystem LTER, Massachusetts, United States - Salt Marsh Sediment SW1601-30 ... | reverse complement strand
GCCGGGAAATACCCCCCGCTCAAAGAACAGGCGATGGTGTTGGTAAGCGGGGACTTGGCAGCGACGGCCATTCGGCTGGTACAGGGAGCGCCGGTAGCGGTCAGCGGACCTACGGCAAAGATTAGCTTATTTTCTTTATCCAGGGGAGGAGTCCCCGGTCTCAGCTCATCATATAAGTATTTAAAAGCAAAACCAACGCCGCCCATATAATTCCTGATTAATTCCTCGGAGACCGCCTCTTCTTTGGAAGACTGCTTGGTTAGGTCTATTCTCAGTATCTTTCCCGCATAACCGCCTTTGTACATGATATTACTCCCCCAAAAAATAATACAATTAATACAATGATAGTTTATTAGAAAAGTCCGGAGTTAGCAATCATACAACAAGCTCATTCAGACTCAAGCCCCCACCACCATTATTCCACCCCACCCTTTTTAGCGCAACCCTGGTCACAGTCAAGCCTTCTAAAGGTCTATAACGTTCAACAGCGGGAAATAAGCGAGGTTTACCATAATAAAAAAAATGGTAGCGCATACCGGATTTGCAGAAACCATGCTTTCAAAGCTAACTCTCTGTTTTGCAAGTGTCCATTTTATACGTAAATGTCCATTATGTCCAACTATGTTTGCAAGAATTTAGTAGCAAATTAGTAGCAAGAACCGACCTTGTTTTAAGCGTGCGCTGGATGCGAAATAATTGTCTGTCTCAGGTTACTCTCTTGTGAGATAGCCCACAAGTTCTTCACTCATAATATAACGTTTGGTGTTGTTGTAAGTAATATCATGAATCAGACCATAATTCTGAAGGATGAGCAGTTTGTTTTCGAGATCGGGATAATCATCAAAATAATATACAAGTTCGTAGCCCTTTGCCCAATAGCTCCACGACCTTTTCAAAATGACAAATTCACGGCTGAGAGGGTTACTGGTTAAATCCTTACGCATCTCGCTGATAAGGTCCGGCATCAGCTTTTCCAGCTTCATAAACTTCTGACTGGAGTTAGTTGTTGTACTCGACTGGTTTTCTAACTCTCGAGCGGCGGTCATCTCAGCCAGTCTTTTCCATTGACGAAGGATATCGACTCCGTAGCGTATAGAATCGTTGTCTACCAACTTTGCACAAGATTGACAAAGCCAGACCCCATTTTCAGCTGCCTGTCTTTCTTTCGGTGTCAGGGAAGGGTCAAAACGTGGGCCACCTGGTGATGCAGCCGTGATATGAGCCGCAACTCCAATGTTTATTGCTCTGGTCGGGTCTTCTTGGGGCCCACTTGTTACCTTTCGGCACCCTTGGTTGGAACAGCGATAAGCCACTCGCTTAGCGAGGAGCTCTTTTATTGACAGAGAGAAATCATCACGCATATCTATTCTCTTAAAAGCTATTCTTACTCCACCGGCCACCCAGGAATGAGTTCATCTATCTCTGCCATCAGCCGGATGGTTTCTTTTAAAGCCACAGCTATCTTCTGGTAGTGGGTTAGTTCATCATAAGTTAGAGTCCTGCCCTTTCGGTCTTTGAGCCATTTCTGGCAGACCTGGTAGCCGCCGATGTGAAACTCCCAGACCTCCGGCGGCACGCCCTCAAAGTACTGCGTTTTATTGATGTAGACACGCTGGTCATTGTCATCGTAGGTAACTTTTTCTACTTCATTGGAGCCGGCTACAGGATATTTCGTGATGAGGTTACTCAACGCGGGCGATTCCATGAGGTGCAGGGAAACAAGCTTAGTGCCTTTCTCCACCAGCGTTTTGAAAAGCTCCTTATCCGAGGTGAGGGGCAGGCGTGGGAAGTCTATCTTCAGGAACTCCGCGTAGCGGGTACGATAGGTGGGTGAGTGGAACATGGCATAAGCGTAGTTAAAAATGTCCTCCGGCCCGAAAGTCTGCTCAAGGTCTCCTTTACCGTCTTCTATAAATTTCAGCCCCAGCCTGTCCGAGACAACCTTGATGAACTCCGGGTTCAGGTTGAGGCGGCGGTGGCCACCTTCAAACTGCATCTCGCCTTCGGCGGGGTAGAGGTAGAGGGGGAAAAGGTAAGTTCTCTCCTTCGTTTGCAGAGAAACTGTGCAGTCATTTATTAGGTCACGGCTACATAGGATATGGTGAAATTCGTCGTTTACCTCTCTATTTGTACAAAGCCCCAAATTCTCTCCTGCCAGCATGTGACGCATAACCTCGGGGCGAGGCCAGTCCACCATATAACCGGTATAATATAGCGAGCGGGTATCGAACGGGCGATAGAGAAAGCGCTTTATAAATGGAGTTAGGTTTTGTTCGCTTTTCAGTTTTTTCCTAGCCTCGGGTAATTTCCAGCCCCGCGTATCGCCAGGCGGGTATTTACCCTCTTTCTTATTTCCAAAATATTTATGGCGTAAATCATCATCAGTTAGTGATGCGTCGGCAAATTCGGTTATTCTTTTTATTAGTCCTTGGTTGTCAAAGTCGATTACGATGCTATCTCGTGCAGTAACAATTCCAGTACTATTAACCGGGAATATTTCGGTTATCTTCCAACCTTTCTCATATTCAGGCTTGAGTACTTCGTCCCTGGGTATGAAAAAGTAGAATGGGCTGTTCGGAGTTAACTCTTTCCACGGGGTATCATTAACATCTGTCTCGAAAAGAGCCTGGTACTTCCCTTCTCGAAGTCCCCAGAGGTCAGCATAATGTACTTTAGATGGCGCCGAATTGCCCGGATCTTTTATCAGCAGGCAGATGGCCACTCCCTGTTGGATATCAAAGACGTTTTCGTCCTTGCCACCGTCCGGGGCAACCTCTTTTTTCTTGGAGTTGCCGTGGAGATTGAGGATATAAATATCGGTGAAGGTGTTAATCAGGGACTGACGCATGCCGCGGAAGGTTGGGTTATCGATGTAGCCGTGGTTCGTGATAAAGGCAAGTATGCCTCCTCCCGTGCGCTCTATTCGCCACTGACCAAACCGGATAAACTTAACGTAGTCGTCCTGTAACCAGTGTTTGCGCTCGTTAAGTGGCTGGCCATCAACCACTTTGTAGTCCTCGATAAGTTTACCAATCCATGTAAGCTCTTGCTTCGGCTTACCGGTCTTCGGGTCTGGAAGTATGCGAACACTTCTATTAGCTGACAACCCTGAATACGGCGGATTGCCCAGCACAACCATAATTGGCTTTTCCTTTTTAATCTCCGCCGCGGCATTAGCCTCGTCAACAATGTACTCGTTGAAACCGGCAAGTTGCTCGGATTTTTTGAATGCTTCCTCAAGGGTATTGGTCATATAGATACCAAGACGCTGGTCACTATGGAACTCATAGCCTGTCTCCTGTAATAGAAGCCCCAGCTTGAGGTGTGCAACAGCATAAGGAGCCATTAGCAGCTCAAAGCCAAAGATTCGGGGTAGGAGCTTCTCCACCACGTAGTTATTCCACAAGCCCTGCTGCCCCTTACCGGTGTTCGCCTGGTGAATCTCGTTTATCACCATATAGAGGAAGGTGGCCGTGCCCACCGCCGGGTCGAGGATAAGCGTTTTATCATCCGCCAGCCCCTGCGGCTTGTTGAAGCGAGTTTTTAGCAGGTGGTCAACGGAGTGCACGATGTAGGAGACCACCGACTCTGGCGTGTAGTAGACGCCGCGCATCTCCCGTATCTTCTCATCGTATTCCTTCAGGAAGGTCTCATAGAAGTGAACCACCGGGTCTTCCTTGCCGCTGTGTTTACCGAAGTCCTTCAGAACCGCCTCCATATCCGCCTGAGCCAGTACCTGTGCCAGGTCGTCAACCAGCCAAGCAATGCGGTCGTCGAGGTCATAGCCCGCTATGTACTGGAACAGTTTTCTCAGAAATGGGTTAGTTCTGGGCAGGTTCTGGGCGGCATCGAGGCGGGTAAAAGAAGAGCCATTTTGGGATGTGCAACGGGCAGCAAATAGCCCATAAGCGATGGTCTGGGCATACATATCGGCAAAATACTCGGGTGACAGGTCGGGGATGAGGTTATCGCGGAAAGCCGCCAGCTGGGTGTGCAGACTGCCGCCTTCTGGCTCGTTTTGAAAGGCGTTAATGATGAGATTGCGGATGAGGTGCGCTTGCCGGGCCATGCGCCGGGCAAGCTCCCTGGGGGTGCCTACCCCCTCGGCTTTGTGGGCTAGAAAATTGGTTAAAAGCTCAGAAACCGTCAGGACGCCGTCTTTATCCCTTCTGATTTTACCGTCTTCGGTTGGACTCCCCAGACGGGCTTTAAGGCGGCACTCGCCATCCACGTACCAGCGGAACTCAAGGTAATCGGTAAGAATCAGGTTGGTGAGTGAATCACGGTAACGCTTAAGCTGGTCGGTCTTCTCTACCTCATCGAGACTCTTGCCTATATCCTTAGCCTCGATATAGCCAACCGTGACCGAGCCTTTTCTAAGGATGAAGTCGGGAGCACCACACTCGATATGTTTTGGCTCATTGGTGGCGGTGATTCCCTGGGGTAGGCTCTCCACCAGTGCTTCTAGCGCTGAACGATGAGTATGTTCCGTAGCATCGCCCGTTGCCAGTTTCCTCTGCAGCGTCTGAATATAGCTATTGAGATGTTTTACTTCATCGCTCATTAGCTGTACCTATTAACGATAGGTTGTATCACTCCTCCGTGCAACTTGCAGAATCAAGACTAGATTATCGTCATTATATACCTCATAAACAACTCTGTAATTGCCCACTCTTATGCGATAAGCCCTCTCGGCGCCCTTTATCTTCCTGACACCCTGGGGACGGGGTTCATCAGCCAGGCTCCTGACAGCAGTTCGTAAACGCTCAAAGTCTTGCTTCCGTATTCGACCTTTGAGTTTTTCTAAATCCCGGTCAGCAGCCGGTGAAACCTCAAGCCTAAACACGCTTTACCTCGGTAGTCCTTCACGGTGGCTAATCGATTCCTCCAGTCCTCTCTCAGCTTCAGACCAGGGACGTCCACCTTTTTCCTGCCATTCTGCCCTGGCAACTTCAATTGTAGGCAGCAGTTCGGCATCTTCACGGCTTTCCAGCCATTCCCGTACCGCATCACTTACGATATCGCTCGCCGCTGTGCGTCTTCTAACCGCCTCAATTTTAAGTTGTGTGTAAAGGTCCTCATCGTGAAAAACCACCGTCATTTTGCGTTTCATGCTATGCCTCCTTACAGACGCTCATACTTCCGTACGTATACATTTTAGATTGCTACCTATCGAATGTCAAGCTCCCGCATGTATAGAACAGAGGCTTAGATTATCAAATTAAGCACAAAAAAGCCCGGGGATTTCCCCCGGGCTATCCTGTTATTTTGATGGTACCAAACTATACCAGCGCCATCTTCTTGAGATACTTGCTTACCGTAGTGTGGCTTCTACCGAGTGCTCTGGCTATCTGACACCTGGATAAGCCCTGTTCCCAGAGATGCCTTATCCGCTCAGCCTCGGTATCATCAACGTGGTAATTATAATCTTGTAAAAGTTTAGCTCTCTGCCTTGACAGGTAACACTTATCCGCTGTACTTAGCCTCTCTCCATTGACAAGTAATTCCCCTATTCGTTTGAGTCTGTCGGGTAGGGTAATTAGGATGTCTCTGGTGTCCAGCTCGGTATCGGTGTCAGTGCTATGGTATATATACTGCCAGCTGTGAGATGCCATTTCTCCATACTTCCTCTCGAAGATACGGGCAGACCTCCTGCGATCCCTGTCCTTCCGCTTCCAGTAGTCAGCTATCATACACCTACCAACAAACCAGAGTGAGGCAGGCTTTATTTCCCCGTTACGTTTATCGGAGACTGTCTTAAGCTTGAGGATGATGTCCATCTCTATGTCATCTCTATCTTCGGGCAAGACGTGGCGTCTCAGGGTATAGGCAATCGTGGCGAAGGCTCTATACCCGTCAAGCTGTTCCTGGCGGTCATACAGCCACGAATGAGACATAGCTACCCCCTTCTCAGGGCACAAAAAAAACGCACAAAAAGGGGCTTTTACACCCCTTCGTGTGCGTCTGTTTTCTGTGTTCAAGCGTTCTAGGTTACGGCTACTGGTTCTTTCTTTCGGCTACGCTTCGGCTTCTCGGCTTTAACAACCGCTTCCGCTTCGGCTACCGCTTGGTCTTTCTCGGTATCTGGCTCAGTTACTGGTTCGGCTTCCGCTTCTGGCTGTGGCTCGGTAGTCTGTTTTTCCTCTGGCTTCTGGCTTTCACTAGTCAACATCGGCATTATCACCAGTTGATAGCCGTCAACAGTAAAGAGTAGTGGCGACTTGCCATCGGTAACCTTGAAGTCCACCATACCCCCGCAGGCTTTCAAAGCCTCACTCAGGTATAAGCCGTCAATCCTTACCCTGACTTCTCCGCCCTCAATATCAGCTGGCAGAGTAACTTCCCCCTTATCATCGGGACTGGACATCACGATACCGCCGTTAAGGTGAAGGTCTATCGGGTAGGACTTGCTGTCGGCTAAGACTTTCAGTGAGGCAATCGCCTTGACCGCTTCAACAGTGTCAAGGTGCGCGGTTACCCTTATGTCGGTAGGTATGAGCTTCTCATAGTCGGGAAACTGTCCGTCAACACTCAGCCACTTATACCGAGTTATCTCGGTATCTACAATCAGGTCGGTGTTATCAAGACTGTCCGCCCTCTTTTCAAAGCTCAAGGCTACCCGATGCGCTTTCCGCAGGGCATTGGCTATTCCCCGCAGGTCATCACGAAGTATCAGGGCTTCACCCTCACCGTCATAGTCCAGCGTTACCACCGCCAGTCTGAAGCCGTCGGCACTCACCAATGTGAGCTTACCCTCTTTTGCTCTGAAGAGGACACACTGTAAGACAGGTCTGTTATCCTCTTTAGCAGTAAAGGGTAATACCCTGTTAAGGGCTTCCGATAGCTCCAGTCCGCCGATATTCGGCTTGACTGTTCGGTTAGGGCTTATCCTAACCTCACATAGGGTCATCGGTGTTTTATCACCAATCCACGCCGAGTCCTCAAGATAGCTGGTATGACTGCCACAGGTTACCTTAAGCCGTTTATCAGAAGTCCGCACCTCGCTGGCACTTCCGCCGTCTGGCACTACCTTAATGATGTTTGAGCCAGACAGAGCTTTCAGATAACCGAGTAAGCCTCTACGCCCAATGGTATAATCCAGAAGCATTACCCTCTCGGATAAGGCTCTGGACAGGGCGTTTACCAGTGTCACCTTATGAGCGACTACCCCCGAACCTGAACGCTTGCCCACAATATTCAATTGTTCTATTTGAACACCCCCTATTGGCTATCCGATAGTGGGCAAGGCTATCGGCTTCACCCAGTAGTAAGCCACCACCTAGCTGAGATACTCTAGCCTAGATGGTGCTTCCAATATATTAGTCGGGATTTTAGGTTGAAACGTTATCATTGGAATAATACTTTTTGCTCTCGTTGTCTAAATCGGCAAAGGTAAAGCCTATCGTATCCTGTAAGAGCTTCCCCATTGTTGAGCTTATCGGCTATCATCAAGAGCCTTTGTGGGAAGCCTAAAAGGAAGGTTCGGGCATCCACCCAAGCGTCAAGGTCAAGAGCCTTGTCATCGGCTATCAGTTCGCCAAGTTCGGTAGTATGCCCTTCACTGTCTATGATAGGCTGGTCAAGGCTCTCCAGCTTGATAGCTTTGGGGCACTCGGTATAGAGGTAATTCTCCTTACACTTCCGCCGTTGTGCCTTACTACAGCTTCCGCAATCCAAGCCGTTACTGGCTTTGTAGTAAGTTCGCCAGTAGTCGGCTACAGTTCGGCTGGCTATACGATACATCACCGCTTCCGTGAAAAGTTTATGTCCGTTGTTACGCTCTATATCGGCAAGAGTCATTATTATCGTGTGGAGTATGTCCTCTTTATCTTGAGGCTTTACCCTGTCGGTAAATCGTGAAGCTACATTATAGTAAGATAGCCATTCGCCCTGTAACTGGTCATAGCCGTTACTGTGGACTGGAGCTTGCTTTCGGCTTCCGTTTGACCTAGACTTGATACTGCGGGGCTTTGTTGGTGATGACTGGCATATTGCCAGATGACCGCACCACTGACAAACGCCCTGCCTCGTTTTTAGAGTCCAGACCCGATGACATCGGCTACAATGACCTTGAGGACTGCCGTTATCGCCGTCTGGTGCTGATGGTGCTATAACTGAACTCATACTTTACCCCCTTTCACAAGGGCAAGCGTTCAGGTCGGAACTTTATTCGTATTCAGTTTTTAAGGTGCTGAAAAATATGTTTTCAGTCTCATTGTCCAACAAAAAGTCATTAAGTGAAATCAGAAGAACAAGCTAGTTTTACGTTCCCCTTCTGGGAGAGGAATCGAAGAATGAAAGAAGTAAATTGAGCACAAACGCTCATAAGATTGTGGTGCTCAGAGTTCGTTGATATTTGAAGATAACTGACCAAGGCTAGTAAAGGTCCTAGTAGCTTCTAAAAAGGGGCTTGGATGCGTATAGGGTCATAAGGCATGGATTTAAACACAGCAAATTGAAAAATTATAGTCGTTTGAACGCATTTGAGAAGCGAATTCAACAAGACAAAATTTGGCGATGCGAGATTCAAAGTTTCCTTGGAGAATGTCTTGTGGTGATCTATTCTCGCAATGAACCGCTAGGACGTACTCACGACGAAAGTTTTGGAGCCAAGATAAGAAATCCGATTTTCCAACTATATTGCTATCAATTCGATTATTTAGCGTAGCTTGATCATATAGCCGCTCTAGACTTTCTCGTCGACCAGCTTGTAACTCTCCTTCAATAATGTGAGAGGCGATAAGGACTTGTGAGGTAAGATCGCGTATCGTTGCTCCTATGCCATCCTTAACATGGATTAGATATGCAACTGTGTTTTTAGAATCGACAAACATAATGTCGCATAACTCAATATGTTCGACATTTATTTGATGGAAGCAAAACGAATGTGGCTGATTATTATATGTTTTATTGTAATCTGCTTCATTGCCAGTATTCCATTTCTTCATAAAATCGTAGTTTCTGATTTTGCTGGCTACCCTATTGATATAATTCTCCATCAAAGCCTTGTCAAAATCATGTTGTAGCAGATACCAATATTTATCTAGCAGGAAATATGGGTTGCCTTCGGCTTTAATCTCTAATTGGAGATAATCTCTTAAAGGACCCGATGTGGTGGTTATTCCTTCATCATCTTGAGTCGTGATTTCAATAGATTGCAGAACATCACTTAAGAATGCTTTTTTATCTTTTTCTTTACGATAAGCTTCGGTCACCTGGATGCTTTTTAGCAGCTGATCAAAATGTGAAGAATCGGAGATACTGTAAACATCATCAAATTGGATTGGTTCTATGTTCTCTCCACTTGTGCTGTTAAATTTATTGAAATCAAATTGACAAATGGATGAACGAAAGAATTCATCGAATTCATTCGGGCAGAAATCAAAATCCATTGGACACGTGATCGGATTTAACAGGAAATCAGCTAGTTTCCCGAATGCTAATCGGTTAAGATGGTTAATAAGGTTTCTTTCTTTTCTGACATCTACAGGACCTAAGGTCGTGTTGAAGACAGGTTTCGGTTTCAAACGTATCAGTTCACTAACGTCTCTAGTAACAAGAATTAATTCAGGTAATGTCACTCTCGATTGAATGTCAATACTTGTAGAGCCCGTAACGGATATCACCGGTTTTAATTTTTGCCCCTTATTTCCAGCAAACAATGGGAATTTTTCCTTTATCTGATGATGAGTGAAACTGGTATTAATGCGCTGATAATGTTTACCAAAGTTATTCTCATAAGCAACCGGGCGTGGCCTTCTGTAGAAACGCAAGGCGGCTAGTACGTCACCAGTAACACCCTTTTCAGAGATAGCCTTGATTCTATTTATATTTGGGTCAAATACTGTCTCAAGGATGAAGATCCCGAAAGAATTATCGATGTACTGTTCAATATCAAAGTAGCCTGAACCAGCACAGTACGCAAACGTATGCTTTTGATTATCTTTCGACTGCGTCTTTACTAGAATCACCAAATCATATCTTTTGAACTCATAAAATATTCCTTTGTCTGATAAATAAGGATATATCAAGTGGTACCAGTCCGGGGACGAATTGTTTGGTTTTTGAAACGCCAGTATTTCAACGTTTTGTGCCTGCCTTATCGTGTCTCCCAAATCAAATGTTTCATATTTTCTCTCTAATATTTCCACTAGCTGATCAATATCCACATCTTCGCGAATGTGATAAATTTTTACATTAGCTGTGTTAGCCACCGCTTTAACCTCTTAATATTTCGTAACATACTACAAAAATTCTCGCTGAAAATGTGTTACGTATATGCCGCACGGCTTATCCGATTGATAGTCTCTCGAATGTCAAAGAGCGCATCACTACCTGGATAGAACTCATCATGCCTCAGCTTTTCATGACCTAAAGCAATGGAATACTCGACGAACGCAACTTCGTAAGTCATTTCCCTAAACTGCTTACTTTCGATACCACCATCGCGCATAGCTCTGGAAATCTGTGGATGGTCTAGGTTAACAACGATAGTCCTGGTTTCCGTGTCATAGTGAGACCTTGGCGAACTTTCTTCCTCATGTCGATATTCAACATGAAATGTCGATTGTCTGTGCCTACGCTCGGAAACTCTACTTGGCCCACCTTTCTCTTCTCCTGGTAGTAAGGATGAACCGGGGCGCTCTATTTCTCCTGGGCCCGCTACTTCGCCTCTAGTTCCATTACCATGTTCAGGCCCACCTAAACTATAGTCAGTCTGCATTGCTCCTTCGCCGGGCACAAGGTCGTCAAGTGCTTCTCCTTGTCGCAAGCGTGCTAGGCGGCGAATCCTTGCCAACTCTATTTGTAGACTCTGAAAATCATTGTTCAAAATTCTTTCGAGCTGTTGAGCTTGCTTATTTAATCTTCTCGCTTCTTCGGTAGCTCTCCTCTCTCTTTCTTGTTGAGTTAACTCAGTAGCTATTTCACGTAAACATTCATGGATCCAGCCTAGCAATGTTGCCACTAAGGGATTGGAAATGTTTAGAGTCATATTGCGAGTGTTATCAAACGGGGGAATTTTTTCCTCATCGTATCGCTCTTCTAAAATCGGTATATCCACCTCACCAAAGATCCGTCTATAAATATCCCCATCTATGCTACCCTGGGTTGTATCATGCCAAATCCCCCTTGAAAGGATGTCTATCCCTGCGCGTTCTTTTTCTAAAGGGGTGGGTGAAACTTTCACAATCAATTCTATATTGCCGATAATCCCAGCCAAATCATGGGTAGGACGAAATACTCGTTGCCAGCTATGAATGGGCTCTTGATATTCACAAACATGGTCATTGATAACAACACTATGGTTATGAAGTTGTCTACCAAGATGTCTTTCTACATAGGCTATTGTAGCCGGTAACTCAATGTTCTTAATATTCAGTCCCGAAATTATTATTCTGGTTCCATCTTCCTGAGTCGTAGGCTTGTCAATAATGATGTCTCTTACAGAAAACGGCCTCCCTGACCTAGACTGTTCGATATCATTACGACTTAGTTCGACTATATTGAGGATTCCTTTTTGAGATGTCTCCACCCTTAGCATATCAGCTATACCAAAGGCGGCGCACTTTCCGGTCCCATACCTACCACGGACACTTTCACCCCTACCCCTTCTAATGTTTTCGGCATGCATTCTAAAAAAGTTACCTAGCTCTTCTCTGGACATTCCGCAGCCGTTGTCGGAGATGACTACCCTCTCCTTGGATATTCTCACTTCAACGTTAACGGGCGTACTAGGTTTGGGATTATCTACTGAATTAGAAACGTACTCCCAAACTACTTTAGGGACAGTATTAAAATAGGCAGCATTCTGAAGAAAGTCTCTTGAAACATGGCTCGTTACTTCGATCGGTTCACTCACTTTTTCCCACCTCCAACTCATTGAATCCCCGTTCTCTTAGGGAAGTCAGTACAAAGTCTAGTTGCGAGTCTAGAAGTGCTGCGTTTGACAAGGCTAACACTCTTTCCCTGCGATTCCGGGCAGAAAAATACTCGTCGACTCTTAGTAGAATCTTTACATCTACATTTGATACCTCGTCTATTTTGTTATTGATGGTCTTAGTAAATGCTTCAGTTTTTTTTGCTCTTGCAACCTCCTTCTGAATCTGATCCATTAAAGATTGCCTCGCATCATTGGTAATATTAGCGATACACCAATGTAAACCTTTTGGTGACAGCATCCAGCCATCACGGATACTGCCAATTACGCGCCTGCCCTTTGATGCTAACTCATTCTTAAGTGTAAGCCTTACTTGCTCTAGATTAATCCGCTCTGGGTATTTCTTCCACGAGAAAGCCTTGGGAGAGAGTTCAGCTGATTTTATGGCTACATCTTCCAAGTGTATATGGTGTAATGCTCCACCTAATTGACATACGGCGATTGTCACGATATCAGTCTTCATATATTCTTGTTTAACATCAGTACGCTTTCTCATTACTTACCACCTTTCCTATTCTAGCCTCGCGTTTCCACGTGTCAAACTCTATTCTGATTCTATCACCCGGTATGATGTCAAGAGTATTGCAAACAGAAGACAGACCACGGATGAAGTTACCTTCAACTATCAGTTCACCTTGGGCGGTACCATTGTACATGATGGTCCAAGCTCCCTTCATTCGTGTTGCTGGACCGGATGCGACAACTCCTCCGTACGCTAACCAACTACCCACGTTTGTCTCAAACTCTATTACGCCATCAGAGCGCGGCCTGATAGTGGGCTTTGCACTGACTCTGGTTAACTGCGACTCCGCACTCTCGATATCAGCGATATCATACTTGGTTCCAAGCATGGTATAGAATGGACTCTTAATTTTCCTTACTAATGGAGAGTACTTCAGAAGTGAAGTAACAGACGCTGTTGAAAAACTTGACTCAACTAAAATATAGTGTATTCTTTCGAACGACAAAATCGGGCCTTCAGTTCTAAACTCTTTAAGAAAAAGCCGCTCAGGTCCAGTTAAATTTACTCTCCTAAATAATGGCCTTCTGCGTGATATCAACCCGTCATTAAAAATGAATTCCTCTCTCTTTTCTAGAACCTTAACTATTACCTCAGATGGTGGTGCCGGAAGTTGAAATCTGCTCAAATGCTTACTAAGGGCGTAACGCATCTCGGATGCAGATACAGGCCCACAATATGTAATTATCTTTGTTGCTACTCGCTCAAGTACGGATTCACCGCCATCTTTTGCCCACCAATCAGGGTATACTTCAGCAAATCCGTTCAAACGTAATATTTGTTCCACGTCCGATTCCGACACTTTTTCAGTGATTAGAGATTTAGTCCTTACTGCCCCACAATTTCGATGCAGCTTCCTAGCTTTATCTAGAACAGATTTACTGACCGCAAGAATATGTGGAGATACACGTTGTTTCAACCACTGAGAAAATTCTTCCGGCAATGTAAGTTTGGAAACACCTGTGGCTCTTCCTATTGCGACTAAGAGTCTAAGGGAAGAACTTTCTTTCAAAATATTGATATCTGTTAGTTTCTTCTGCCACAATTCCAGAGAAGTATTTTCACCTAAACGTCGGAGCACAAGTATAGCAGCTTGAGAGTAGAAGAGCGGTATCCGTGTTACACGGGCAACCAGCTTTTTTTGAATCTTAGCTTGTATCTGTCTTACTCGCTCCCTAGTTATTTCGTATCTGTCCCCAATTTCTTCAAGTGTGAGATTAGTATCTACTCCAAATCTGTGTAGTAATATGAAATTCTCTCTTTCATCAAGGCTGCTAACTAAGGCATCAACTTCTTGGTCTATACAGTCGTAAGCTTGTATTTTCTCTAGCCAATGCATAGTTGGCTGAAGCATTGAGATATTTGCATTCTTAAGACTATTTGATGCGATTAATCTGTTGATCTTAGAAAGAGTCGCTACTTCTGAATTGAGGTATTTGCTCAAATTCTCTTGGACTGAAGGGGGGAAATAGAAGTCATCAAGTATCTCCTGATCTTTAAAATAACTGCTGATTCTTTTAATTATTTCGGTAAACTGGTTGATGCGATTCGCACCCTGTACATTATTACTATTACTTTCTTTACTGTCCCGATTTGATATACCAACTGCCTGAAAATAACTTGCTAGTCGGTTTGCTATATGTTCAATGCTACCTATCCCAAGGTTCCGCAACTTCATTAAGTCATTTTCAGTTTGATTTGTTAGCTGATAGACTGTCCCAACTTGCGCACGTTTCAATGCATTGTATGAGCGTGTATTCAGACCTAGTACATCGATGCTAGTTTCTTCAAGCGATACTTTATGGCCACTGTTATCCGCCAATTTCACATTCTTCTCTGTATGTTGAGGTTGTTGTTTAGTATTCGCTTCCTCGACGAAACCGCGTTGTCTAGCTTCCAGAACAAGTCGGGTGGCTTGTCGCTCCTGTTTTTCTGATATTTTCCAGTCTCGGGAAAGATATTTGCCGATACTATACAATAAGCTTCTTTCCCACGGTTGGAAATTACCAGTCTCTTTTGCCCAGTGAGCTAGGGTAAAAAACAGTGAGGGATCATAGTCCTTTATCTTAACTTCCGCCATTTTCCCGGTTCCAGTAGCACTCCGTTTATAGGATTCCCCTTACAAAGGGCAGAGTATCTTTTTCTATCAGACGGGGGTATGCTTACGATAACAGATCTAACCATAGCGTAATTTCACTTAACTATTACGAAGACTATGCCTCGCTTAGAGCTTGAACTCCTTCCGCTTACCATTATTGCTCAGCTTGAACTTGGTTTTTACCAGCTTCGTAGTCTTCTCAATTTCGCCAAAGATTTTATTGATATCCTCATCAGTGTATTCGTAGGCACTTCTATTCGCACAGTTGCCGAGTATTTGCAGTTTTTTCAGTATTGTGTTCGTTCTACGCGCAGCAACTCTCTTGAATCTTTCTTCTTTGTCTTTCATCTTACACCTCATTGAGATAATATATTACTATAACATAAATAATACAATTATTTACAAAATATGTCAATATATTTGCGATATTTTACTTTATTCGCTTCGTTATTTTATACCAGACATTCATACTATATCACCTTGCTGCTTTATATTCGGCAACTCCGATAGACTTTGGACATGGATAGCCCATCCACTACTATTTACCGGTATTTTATATGCGAGGTGTGACATCGCAAATTGTTTTATGTGAATAACTAGTTCACATAATTGATCGTCCACATGACCATTTCCCAACCATTAAAGCTAAAGTGGCTACCTACTGGTCAGACCATCACGCCTAGATTGGTTAAATTCTGCTCACCCACTCGAAGCTAACTGGTTGGTTTTCAACCACTCGTAAGACCCTTAAATCGTAGCTAAATCAGCCCTACTGGGGGTCACCCCCTAGAACTCAGTAAATACGTGGTAAAGATATGGACCGAAGGGGGTACAGTTATTGTGGGGCAGGTCATCTTCAAATGTGATATTATAGCTAATAATCGTGTAATTGCTGTAAGTAAGAATAACATGCAAGCGTATGTGGGCATAACAGATGGCGATTGGTTTGAACTCTTAAGAAGCCTTAATAATCTGGACGAGGTAAATTTCTGGCAGCCATCGGGTAACCGTCAATTTAAAGTCCTTAGCCCAGGTGAGTTATTTCTGTTCAAATTGCACAGTCCCCATGATTACATCGTTGGGGGAGGTGTATTTGCTCATTCAAGTCTTCTTCCTATTAGTCTCGCGTGGGAAGCATTCGGGGAAAAGAATGGTGCCAGAGACTTGTTGGAAATGCGTCAGCGAGTGGAAAAATATCGGCGTCAAAGCGAAAATGCTACAGCTGATTACATAATAGGTTGCATCATTCTTGAGCAACCCTTCTTTCTTCCGGAAAGTGCGTGGATACCTGTTCCGTCAGACTGGAAGAAAAGTATCCAGCAAGGACGTAGGTATAATCTTGCTATTGAACCTGGGCTTTCGCTTTGGAGGCGATTACATAGTACAATGCGCCTTGCATCAGCAGTAAGAGGAGACCGAGCACGATATGGGGAGCCTATTCTAACCTTACCACGCCTTGGCCAAGGGTCGTTCCGCATTCTAGTAACAGATGCATATGAACGCCGGTGCGCAGTAACAAACGAGAGGACACTCCCCGCACTCGATGCTGCCCACATCAAACCCTACTCTGAGTCTGGACAGCATGTCATCAGCAATGGCATCCTTATGAGACGTGATTTACACGCTCTCTTCGATAGAGGCTATATAACAATCACACCTTCAATGAACGTAGAGGTAAGCCGTAGAATAAAAGAGGAATTCGAAAACGGAAGAGACTATTATCGCCTTCATGGGAGTACAATTCGTATACCTGCTGATCCCCAAAACGTTCCGTCCCGCGAGTATCTCGATTGGCATAATTCGAATATATATCGAGGGTAATGGGGTCAAGGAAAATTAGGAGGGCTACAAGATGTCATGCGATAGCACAGATGATGAAATTCACTTAACTCCAAGCGGCTGGGTTACAGGGACGCATTTCTTTTATGGTGAAGCAGATAAAATAATTCCACGGCCATCAAACGCTATTGAAACATGGGTTAGAGAAATGAGGCAGTCTTATTCGATGGCCCCGGAACATATAAGTTGGAAGCGCACTTGGGTATCGCTGGATTATTCCGAATCTGAAAGAACAGCAATAGAGAAAAAATATCCCAGACCTAATTGGTGAGAGATAGTTAGCCTCAAAACTCCTATGACACTCGGGATAGACCAAGGGACTTGAAAGTGTCGCAAAAACGTCGCGAAATTCGAGCGTAAAAGTTAAGCATTTCGAGGCGTTTGAAGAAGTATATTCGTTTAATGAGCGTATGAACGTGGTTGTCCACCTATCCTTTGCTCCAACCACTAAAGCTAAAGTGGTTACCCACTGGCCAAACCGCCACGCCTGAATTGGTTTGACATTGGCAGACCACCCGAGGCTAAATGGTTGGTTTACAACCACTCGAAAACCCCTAAATCGTAGCTAAATCCATCTCCACCGGGGTTACCCCCTCCTAGATCCAATGAGACTGTGGTAAAACAAGTTGCCGTATCTACTGCTGCCGTATGTACTTGCTGTAGCTACTTGCTGTAATTACTTGTAGGAGTTACTTGTAGCAGGAAGGGTAAAAGTCGGTTCGTTTACTAGACTAATCAGATCAGCAGATACGACCAAGCAAATACGACCTGGTCTTTTTTGAATGTGGTTAGAGAGGGTACAGGAGGGTTACCCACTGGATCTATTGATACTATGCTTCATTCCTGGTTGAATGCCATATTAGTATACCAGACACCACTCACCTCGTGACATAGCTATTGCAGTCGATTTTCCTCTACCATTCTTTGGTTCGCGTAACTGGTATACATATCTGTCAATGTGCACCCGTTAGCTGTGCGTTTGGTGAATAAACCCTCCGATGGTTAGAAAGGGGGTCACCCCCGGTGCTATTATCCGGATGGCATCGGCCGCCGAGCCGACCAATCACTTACCTTTCTTGATTACTTCCTTGAGCTTTAATCCGTTAGCTTTCAAGACACCGAATAAATATGAAGGGCTACAACCAAGTTCCTCGGCAGCTGCTGCAACACTACGATATGCCTGTAAGGACTCAAGAACATTTTTGAGTGGGATGTTTAGCGGTTTCCGTCCTAATCCATTAACCGAAACTTCCTTACCGCAGTGAGGACATTTAACTATCATTACTCCTCTTCCATTTTCAGACGGTCCTTTGGGACATTTGGACAGGTTGGGACAGGTTTTTTATAGAACTTTTTCTATATTTTCCTTCGCGTGTAAACTTACTGGAAAAACCAGTCACTTATGTCCCTCCTGTCCCAATTGCCCCTGTTGTCCCTCCGAGTCAGATAAGGCTATGCCCTTCCAGTAGCGAGTACCTCCGCTTTTCCCCTCGGTAATCCCTCTTTCTATCAGTCTGGCTCTGAATGTCTTCTGTGATGCCGGCTGGCTACCGGCGTTGTTACACCAGGTTTCGTACGCTATCTTTAGTTCGTGCTTCGATACCGCGGCAGTAGGTAAAAGCAAACAGCAATCTTCAATAAAATCACCCAAGACATCCTGTTCGTGGCGGTAATCCGAAGTAGCATTAGTTACCGCTTTAGGTTCTGCAAGTCCATACTTCTGCCACTCCAGGCAACCCTTAACAGCCCAGGCCAGTATGCCAAGCAGTTCAGATTCCAGTTTGGCAGGTAAATCGGGATCCATTTCCTTATTTGGAATGGTTACGGTAAAGGGAATGAGCTTTACCCTTCTCCAAATAGAAAGCGTGGTATCAGTTATTATCGGCTTGTGATTACCGACAAGCCAGATTTTATGTACTGGCTGGAATTCGATTTCATGCTCGTACTTTCGATCGGCACGGATGGCTTCACCGCCAGTCATTTCTTTAATGAGTACAACCGCCAGTCGCCGCCCGTCTTCTATCTCGCTGGCCATGACAAATCGCTTTCCCTGCAGGTTGGCCAGATCCTCGCTGGGCCCACCGGAGTTTCTATCCTTCGCCATAAACAGGCTGGTATTGGCTTTGGTGCCGTAGCCACCGGTAAGCTTTCGTATTGTGGTGATGAAGGTAGATTTACCATTGCTGCCAAGTCCGTATAGAAAGAACATGGTCTGGCTTCTGGTATCTCCGGTAAGACTGTAGCCAACCACACGTTGCAGGTAGCTGACCAGCTCGATATTGCCACCGGTAACTCTGTCCAGGAATCGCATCCATAAATCGCATCTGGCACCGGGATCAAAGGTGATTGGTACCAAAACAGTTATCAGGTCTTCTTTTCGGTGAGGTAGAAGCTTTCCGGAACGTAGGTCAATTGTTCCGTTAAGGCAGTTGAACAGCCAGTGGTTGGCATCCAGGTCTGTTATTTTAATGGGAATACCTGATTCCGATTGCGCCAGGTTTATCATCCCGGTTAGCCTGGGGTCAGATTCAGATTTGGAGGCATGGCTGGCTATGTCTTTCCTTTTCTTTTCATCCGGTTCATCCCCAGCCTCATGGTAGATATTCCTAACGGCGAGTTTTGCCAGAGCTGCTACCTTGTTTCCGGCATCCCATTCCCATACCTTGCCATTCCAGACCAGCCAGCGTTTGCGTTCGTAACAATATCGCAGGACAGCACCGTATCGGCTAACCAACCTCTCTGCATTACCGAGGTCAGTAAGGTTAAAGCCACTAACTGGGGTTTGAGGGTTTGTCTGTCCCGTTGAAGGTTCAGGCTCATATCGGCTCACACTTTGAGCAATCCTCAAAACTTCATCGTCGAGCAGTGGGGGTGAACACTGCCTCCAGTTTACATCCAGAAGTGCTTTTTCAATAGCTTCCTGTGCCATCCCACGGCGCCGCATTGATCCCGCAAGACTGGTAATCCTAGAGTTCCTTTCACCATCCGGTATCAGATCACTTTTTGATGAATTTTGTTGGAACCTTTTCCTCTTCGTTGTTGCCAGGTCAATTAACCAGTCTGTAGCCGGCGCTATTTCACTGTTGTCGATTATTTCATATCTTTTACCGCTTTCATGTAGACTGGGTGGCACTACTATATAACCGCCGTTTGCTCTCAGGTCCACTCCCGGGTATCCAGCGAATGAAACGGTATTTCTGACACTGGCGCCATTGGTATTGCGGTAAATCCAGTGCTCACCGCCACCGCCTGTCCGGTGAGCCCTGGTACGGGGAAGTAAGCCGTGCCTTGCCTCTATAGCTGATTTGCTTTCAAGGCCCCCGTTTTTAGCATCAAAATCCAGTACTAATAAATTATCGGTCACCAGGGCAATGCCGGCATCGGGCCAGCGAGTCCAGAATTCACGAACGCCAGCCTTGGTTTTTGTTGCATCCTTAAGGCCGTGAGTGGTCAGAGGTTTCTTATCCGGCTTGACAGGAAATACCTTAAATCCCTGATCAATATATGATAGGGCAGCCTCAATCATATCACCCATTGAAGCCCTCACTTTGTTCCTTCAGGTATCGCTCCAGCGCAGTGACCGGTATAACAACGCGTTTCTCCGACAGGTGAACATGTGGGAGCTTGTCAGCCTTGACCAGGTCATACACCAGGCTCTTGCTGCAGTGTAGGGCATGCGCCGCTTCAGGTATGGAGTAAACCAAGCGATTATCCGGGGTCTTGTCCATTGATGCTGTCCGCAGGGAATAACTCGATTTCTGAAACATTTAGGGCTTTAGCGAGTGCTCTCTTCGCCCTGGGCCAGGGCGCCAGTGTACCACGCTCAATGGCGCTTATATTCTGGCCAGCCATCTTGGACTTCCAAGCCAGTTCTGTCTGCGAAAGCCCCGCCTTTTCTCTGTATTCTTTTAGCCGATTGTTTACCATGGCAATCTCTCCAAAAATATTTATAAAAAAGTATTGACATTTATGAATCGGTGTCCTAATATTAATATTATTAAGGAATATATATAGCACACGCAAGGTATGAATAGAATAATAAGAAAGGAACATAAGGAATGGCTTACAAAAGAACGGGTAGGGGCCCGAAAATACCTAATGAAGTAAGACAATTAATAATTAGCCAGGCCATCCACGACAGCAAGACAATGCCCCGGAGAGCTCTGGCGGTACGCCTTCAGGAACTTATCGAGAGGATGGGAGAGGTTTCACCTACCGAAGATACCCTGGCCAGGATGATATCGGAAGCTCGTAACAAGCAACCCAGCGAGCTGGAGAAGCCCTGGAACATAGGATCCTGTGCTCAATACAATATTCTGCCTGACATTATCCCGATACTTATCAAAATACAGAAACTCAAGGCAGCCGAAGATAAAGAAGGCTCACTCGGGGAAATAACAATAAGAGAAGCCAGGTGGATCGCCCGGCTGTATCCGGCTGCTGAACCATTAATTAGTAAATTAGCTTTTGGCGATGACAGAAGACTCTTGTGGCTTCTCTTTATAGCAGACAACTATGCGCAGAGAGAGCGTGTAAGCGAGCAGATAAACGAACAGTATCCAAACACCTCGGATCTTGATAGGCTATACTTCGCTAGCGAAGACTTTTTAAGTGACGATGCTTTGGTATCCTGGTGGGATGCAATCCCTCCCGAATACCAGCAAACCATCCTGGATACAATCGAGGAAGAGCGAACAATAACTCACGAAGATATCAAGCAGCATAAAGGACGTCCCCTTTCTTCCGAAGAGATAAAAATAATAGATGATTGCTTCGACATCGTTAAAAGCGGTGGCCTTGTTGCTTTACGTGAATTCGTCGGCCAGTCTTCACTGGCTAAAGATAATGGAATGATGCACATTATGACTTCAATTCTCTATTCTAAAGCAGTATCGGGAGGCATAAAATGAGAGGCAGAATAATCAAACGTAAAGGCAGTAAAAACTACACGATCGTTCTTCAGCTGGGCTTAGACCCGGCTACCGGTAAGCGTAAACAGCAATGGATCACTGCCGGATCTTCCAAACGAGAAGCCGAAAAGCAGATGGCAAAACTAATTCACGAACTTGACTCGGGCACGTTCGTGAAGCCTGACAAGACTGTAATGAGGAACTATCTAGAGAAGTGGCTATCGGATTACGCCAAACCTAACCTTTCACCAAGGAGTTATGACAGGTACACTGGCATTATTCACAAATACCTGATTCCAGAGCTTGGAAGTATTCAGCTGACACAACTAAGACCAGAACACCTGCAGAGGCACTACGCTAAAGGACTGAATAGAGGTCTTAGCGCTCGGACGGTTCGGTATCATCACGCCTTGATACATGTAGCCTTACAGACTGCCGTTAAATGGGGATTGGTTAACCGCAATGTTGCTGATGCAGTAGACCCACCACGCTTCAAACGCTCGACAATGCAGACATGGAATGAGGATGAAGTAAACCGCTTTTTGGAAGCTGCGAGAGACAGCTGTTATTACGCATTGTTCTATACGGCTCTCTTTACTGGAATGCGGCGAGGAGAATTACTGGCCTTGCGATGGCAGGACGTAGACTTCATTTACAGTCAGATTTACGCTAGTCGCAGTCTACACCAGTTGAGGGACGGCACTTACATATTTACACAGCCCAAATCAGAAAAAAGCCGTCGGACAATAGCCATATCATCTTCTCTCTTCCTTGTTCTTAGTGAATACCGCAAGAGAAAGGAAGCAGAAGCTCTCCTACTTGGACAGACCGTGGACGAGACAGATTTGGTGTTTAGTAACTCGGATAAACCATTTCGCCCAAATACTGTCACGTATGCATGGGAGAGGATAGCTGCCCGAGCTGGTGTCAAAGTAATTCGCTTGCATGATGCAAGGCACACCCACGCGAGCTTGATGCTAAAACAAGGAATCCATCCGAAGATAGTGCAGGAGCGTCTAGGACATACCAGTATCCAAATGACCCTCGACACATACAGTCATGTAGCCCCTGGTATTCAACAAGCAGCTGCAGAAAGTTTTGACAAGCTGCTCAACCACGATAATCAAGACGAGATTAGTAGCAAATTAGTAGCAAATCGGTAAAAAGTGGCCCCCTGTTATAAGAATTTAGCTTCAAAACAGGGGGTATTTCTTACATTGGTAGCGCATACCGGATTCGAACCGGTGATCTCCTCCTTGAGAGGGAGGTGTCCTAAACCCCTAGACGAATGCGCCACCGAAAATTGGCTGGGGAAGAAGGATTCGAACCTTCCCTTACGGATTCAGAGTCCGCCGTCCTACCACTAGACGATTCCCCAGCACAGGTAAATTATAGCATAGGGTCAGATTGGAGGGCAATACAAAAACAG
>Ga0315533_1000997_pt1 | contig 22739 bp, 22 predicted proteins | sample SalMarSW160130MG_FD_203081 | JGI IMG/M metagenome (GOLD analysis project Ga0315533, IMG submission 203081) | Salt marsh sediment microbial communities from the Plum Island Ecosystem LTER, Massachusetts, United States - Salt Marsh Sediment SW1601-30 ... | reverse complement strand
CTGTCAGGATAGATCTCGCACACCTTAGGCTGGTAGAGCGGGCAGCGTTTCGAGCTGGAAGTCTCTGTCTCCCTGCTTGTGCTCACTGACAACCTTCACCTGTTCCAGTGTCGCCGAATGCCCCGCCAAGGAGAGTTTCTCCTCCAGCTTCTTGGCGACGGAAAGCGTGTTCCCCGTCTGAGAATAAACGCTGATACCAATATTCATCTTACACCTCCGAATTGGTCTGTGATCACCACACTACCATATTGAATTGCGCCGCCCAGTTGTCGTTGCCCAGTAGAATCCTCTCCACCAAGAATGGTAGCCGCTGTGCCGTCTATGATGGAGCTTATGTCGGGGTTCAATTGCATGACGATCCGGGTGACGGTGACCTCCCTTTTCGCTAAGCACGGCGGTCAAAGCCAAATGCCACAGCTTTTGCATTTGGTGGCACTATATGCTAAACTACTTGCACATGTTCTCAAGAAGCTTTTGGTTGGAGCAGATCGAAGCAGCGTGGAAGGAGCGGACCATTGTCTGGCTTGCAGGAGTACGTCGCGTTGGGAAGACCGTTCTGAGCCAGCTCTTGCCGCACGCGAAGTACTACGACTGCGAGCTTCCAAGAACACGGCGCTTACTCGAAGATCCGGAAGGGTTCCTGACTGAGGTCCGTGGAAAGAGGATCGTACTCGATGAGATTCATCGACTCATGAATCCTTCAGAGATCTTGAAGATCGCTTCTGACCACTACAAGGATGTAAGGATCCTTGCGACGGGTTCGTCCACGCTCGGTGTTTCTGCGAAGTTTCGTGACACATTGACAGGGCGCAAACAGACAGTGTGGCTCACGCCGATGATCACCGCCGATCTTACTGCGTTCCGGAAGAATGATATTGCCTACCGGCTCCTTCGCGGAGGGCTACCCCAGTTCTTCCTCTCCGAAACAATAGCAGAGGCAGATTTTCAAGAATGGGTCGATTCCTATTGGGCAAAAGACATCCAGGAATTGTTCCGCCTGGAACGGCGAGCTTCATTTCAAAAGCTCTTCGAATTGATCTTTGCGCAGAGCGGTGGCATCTTCGAAGCAACGCGATTCACGACTCCATGTGAGATAAGCCGGACCACAGTGGCCAACTATCTCAAGGTTCTAGAAGCGACCTTCGTTGCTCATATCGTGCGTCCGTTCAGCGCGCGCCGGTCTACGGAAATCGTGTCAGCGCCAAAGGTATACGCATTTGACACGGGCTTCGTTTGTTATCTGCGCGGTTGGGATACGCTGCGTCGGGAGGATCTCGGCACCCTGTGGGAGCATTTCGTACTCAATGAGCTTCATGCTCATCTGCAAACACGCGAGATCCGCTACTGGCGCGACAAGAACAAACATGAGATCGACTTCGTGTATTGCCAGCGAGGGAATCCTCCCGATGCGATCGAATGCAAATGGTCGGGGAATGATTTTGATCCGAGGAACCTGCTTGCTTTTCGACGTCAATACCCTGAAGGCCGCAATTGGGTGGTGACTATGGACGTAGAACGCGTATACAGTCGACATTACAAGGGAGTAGACGTTCGCTACGTCAATCTGGCGACCCTGATCGGCGAGATCACAGGCACATCGTCCGCTCGGGAGCCATCTGTATGACGACTAATGATCCCAGGGAAAGCTTCCCGTATTTGCTGGTCAATCTTTGGTCCGTATCTGTTCTTGTACCTGCTGGCCACGGTCATGTTCTACTGGTGGCCTATTGCCCTCATTAGGCGACCGCCGTGGTATGTATATGCGGTTCTGTTCATCATCAGCACCACACTGAATCTCACATCCCACAAAGGACCGAATGAGTGTACTGGCAGACACATGTCCGGTAGAAATAAGTAGTCGTGAAACGTGTCTGTTAGGCGAAATCTCATCACAATCTGTCCGCCGGATACTCATAGCTTAGGATGTTTGGTTCCGCAAGCTTGTCGGCAGAACCTCTCAAGAGCATAGTGTGCATTCTTTGCAACTACACGCCGAACCGGCTAGTATGGGTGGGCACCCAATATTGGTTAAAAGGGACTGTTGTGTGGCGCAACGTTGAGCAGCAACGAGTGATTTAGCCTGGGAACTGGGAGATTGTGAAAAGTGGTCAATGCGATTACTGTTCGTCCAGCTACTTCAGCCGACGTCAAGACAGCGATATGTCTGATATATTTGACGATGGGACGGTTGGCAGATTTCCTGTTCGGTTCAGATAAGCCATTAGAAGCGGAAAACGTGCTGGCACAGCTCTTTGTGAGAGAGGCGAATCGGTTTAGCTACCAGTTTGTCGATGTAGCGGAAATGAGTGGGAGGGTAGTTGGGTTATTGCTTGCTTATTCCGGCAGAGAGATCGAATCTTTGAGATTCCCAATGGCAAGACAACTGTTTGTCGTATGTGGATTGCCAGGTATGTTTCGCTTTCTACGAAGAGGCTTACCGCTCATGGGAGTGAAGGAAGCGGAAGCTGAGGAATACTTTATCAATAGCCTGGCCGTCTTGCCGAGTTTTCAAGGACAGGGTATCGGTACACACCTGTTGAGTTGGGGGGAGAGCAAGGCAAGAACGTTGGGTGTGGAAAAGTGCTCTTTGACTGTTGAGATTGGGAACAGGCAAGCGAGCAGTCTTTATGAGCATCTTGGATACCGAATTGTAGCCACTGTCGAGATAGAGCAGTTGAGTCGACGCATTGGTTATCGAGGTTTTCATCGAATGCTAAAGGAGCTACACTGACCACAACATCTTCATCAGCAGTTTGCTTCCCTTGAGCAGGAACAGTGGTAATCAAGCGGGGAGAACTCTGGTGGGCAACGTTGCCTGAGCCGCGTGGCTCTGAGCCTGGGTTTCGTAAGCTAGTTCTGGTGATTCAGGCGGACTCATTCAACAGCAGTCGGATTGGAACAGTTGTTGTTGCTGTAATTACCTCGAATCTACATCTTGCCGAGGCGCCTGGCAATGTGCGTCTGACACAACAGCAAACCAACCTCACGAGGGAGTCTGTGGTTAACGTGTCACAAGTAATCACTTTAGATCGTGGGTTTCTAACAGAGAAGGTAGGCCAACTTGGTCAAGCACAGATGAACAAAGTTGATGCTGGTCTACGGCTCGCTCTGGCATTGTAGTAGCAGGGGAACAAACATACGAGAATCCTCTTTCTTCTCTTTGCGGTAGACTGCTCTTAACCGCGGAGGTCGCGGAGGACACAGAGGAAACCAAGAACAGGGATGTGCTTGTGTAGTTCTGTTTAACGTCGGACGCAGGTTCCGACGCTACGAACGATCTATGTATCCTTATCCTTAACGTCGGACACCTGTCTGCGTGCGAACACGCACAGGCAGGCAGGACCCGACGCTACGAACGGTCTACGTATTGTGGGGATCTGTCTGCCGTAGCATTCTGAGAGGCAGGTTGGCATGACGGGCGCATACTGTCATGCCGGACCTGACAAGCCTGCCCTGTGAAGTGAGTTTAGTAGTCATACTTCCATGGGGCCTGCCCTGTGAAATCTTGTTCTGCGTTGTATTTAACAGGGCCTGCCCCGTACTTGATACGGGGGCATCCAGAGGATTGGCAGGATTTGCATACAACCATTATTTGACTGGATTCCGGCGCCTGCCCCGGACCCCGATCCAGGGTTCGCCGGAATGACGGATACAGGACCCGACGCTACGAACGGTCTACGTCTAACGTCGGACACAGGTTCCGACGCTACGAACGATCTGATAGCTGATGACTGATAACCGACTTCATCTCACCCTCACCCAGCCTCTCCCCTCATCGAGGGAGAGGGATCAGATAAGTCTTTAACGTCGGACACAGGTTCCGACGCTACGAACGGTCTACGTATTCTTGTGCGGTAAAATGCTTGAAATACAGCATTCATGCTTTCCCCAATGCCTTTCGCACATGCGGGATGAGGCCGCCATCGTTAAGTATGGCAAGGACCTCTTTCGGAAGGGGGGGAAAGTGATATGTATTACGTTCGTGCGTTACTGTCCCCGCTTCAAAGTCAATCGAGACCGTATCGCCCTTCCCCATCTCATCAGCCCCGTCTTTAAGCTCGATCACGGGGAGGCCATTATTGATCGCGTTACGGAAGAAGATGCGTGAGAAGGATTTGGCGATAACAGCAGCTATACCAACGGCCTTTAAGCAGGTTGCGGCTTGCTCGCGCGATGAGCCACAACCAAAGTTATACCCGGCAACGATTACATCTCCTTTTTTTACTTCGCCTGCAAAGCTCACGTCGAGGTCTTCCATGGCGTGCTCGGCCATCTCCGCTGGCTCCAGCGGCTGATAGGTGTACTTGCCGGGGAAGATGACATCCGTGTTGACATCGTCTCCGTACTTCCATACTTGTCCTTCGATCATTTCGCACCTCCTACGAACTCCGCACGCGGATCGGTGATTACACCGGTGATCGCCGAGGCAGCAACCGTTGCCGGCGAGGCAAGGTAGATCTCGGCATCACGCGATCCCATTCTCCCTTTGAAATTGCGGTTCGCCGTGGAAAGGCATACTTCTCCTGGAGCAAGCACCCCCTGATGCGCCCCAAGGCATGGGCCACAGCCAGGGTTCAGCACAAGAGCGCCGGCTTCAACGAATGTCTCGATTAGTCCCTCTTTGAGTGCACCCAGAAGGACCTCTTGTGAAGCGGGCAGGATAAGCAGTCGCACGCCATGTGCCACCCTGTTTCCGGAGAGAATCTTCGCCGCTAAGCGCAGGTCTTCCAGGCGGCCGTTGGTGCATGTGCCAATGAGAGCCTGGTCAATCTTTGTGCCAACCACGTCTTCAATCGGCGACACGTTGTCCACGGTGTGTGGTTTTGCTACCTGCGGATCTAATCTTGTGGCGTCGAATTCAAGTACTTTCTCGTATTTGGCATCGGGATCGGGATAGACTGGTGTGTACTCGCACACAGCACGCCCATCGAGAAAGGCAAATGTTTTCTTATCAGGAGCGATGTAGCCGTTCTTCGCGCCGCACTCTATTGCCATATTTGACAATACCATGCGAGAGGAAAGGCTCATCTCTTCAATCGCTCTACCTGTAAACTCGATTGAGCGGTACAGCGCTCCGTCGGCTCCTATCATGCCAATGATCTTTAGGACGAGGTCTTTAGATGTAATGGGTTCTTCTAACTTCCCGGAGACGACGATCTTGAAGCTCGCTGGGGTCTTCAACCAGATCTTCCCGGTCGCGTAGAGGACGGCCATCTCCGATCGGCCAACCCCTGCCGAAAAGGCGCCAAACGCTCCGTAGGTAGTAGTGTGCGAATCAGAGCCAAGGATCAATGCCCCCGGTAGAGCGAGCCCCTTCTCTGGCAAAACCTGGTGGCAGATTCCGACACCGGCGTCATAGAAGTTCGCGATCCCCTGTTCATGCACGAACTCGCGGATCTCCTTATGGCCCAGGGCATACTTTTCGGTTGAAGCTGGCACAGTGTGATCGAGGACAATCACAAACCGCTCGGGATACTTCACCCGCTCAACCCCGATCTTGTTGAACGTCTTTGAGATAGCGGCCGTATTGTCATGTGAGAGGCAGTAATCAGGTTCGATTTCTACGATCTGCCCGATAGCAACCGATTCAAGCCCTGCCTTTGCCGCCAATACTTTTTGCGCGAAACTCATTCCCATCTAGATCACTTCCTTAAGGGGTGGAACCTTCCCTCTATCCCTCGATCGGATCGAAGTTCATGAAATCGGCGTAATGAAGGATGATCGCCTCTGGCGTCCTTTTGTATGGATCTCCTTCTTTGGAGTGAGTCCCGATGATGTGAAGGACTTCCGCGGGAAGGCCATTGGCATCAGCAAGGGCGACCCCAGAGAATGGATGACGCACGAGTTTGCCGGCCGCGCTCTTCTTGAATACGCCATTCTCCTCCTCCATCTCCAGGAGCTTTCCCACGTCGTGGAGCAGTGCTCCAGCAATCAGCACATCCAGATTGAGTGACAGCGCACTTCCGTAGATCTCATCAAAGGTTTCCTCTACCGCTATGCAGATCTTGGTTACGCTGCGTACATGCTGAGCAAAGTTGAGACTTACCTTCTTTGCTAAGGTAAATGGCATGCGCTCGATATCGTGTACGGCCCATCCTCCTCGTTGCAGCGCCTTTACCCAGGTGGTGATTACTTTCTCTTGCAGATCTTGGTCTTTGATTAGCTCAATCTCTGGCAGTACCGAAATTAGTTCCTCTTTCACTCCCATCCAACAACCCTCCTTACTGCATCGATTATCGTTCCATCGCGCCATTCGATAAGGGCGATTACCTCGTCTCCGAATACGGGCTTGCGCGGAGGCTGGATAAATCTGTCTGCCTCCTCCTTGATCTCTTCAAGGGTGCGTACAGGTAGCCCGGCTTCCTGAAACCGCTCGGCCAAATCTTCTCGTTTTGGATTGACGGCGATCCCGCGTTCAGTAACTATTACATCTATTACCTCCCCTGGTGTTGTCACCGTGGTTACTCGGTCAACAATTACGGGGAGCCTTCCACGCAATGTGGGAATAGTGATCACAGTCATCTTTGATCCTGAGGCAACGTCTTGATGTCCCCCGATTCCGTGTAGCAGGAGTCCATCTGAGTGGGTGTTCACATTGACATTGAAATCAAGATCTACCTCTGTCGCGCCAAGAAACGCCGCGTCTAGCATGTAGGTAGAGCAGCCACGGGAATCGTAGTTGGCGTAGTGGCCGGGGTCCATAAGCACATGGTTCGCATCCCCACGCAACGATTCAATGGCCGTAAGATCAAACGCCTGTCCGTCGAGGATCGTTCGTACAGTTCCTTGATGCAGCATGTCGACAATGAGCTTCGTTCCACCACCCATCGCAAAACCCGCGACGACGCCACCTTTGGCCATTTCTTCTCCCACAAACTTGGTTGCGGCAAGGGACATTCCGCCTGCTCCTCCTTGGAAATTGAATCCGTCCTTGAGATAGCCTGATGCAGCAACTGCATCGGCGGCAACCCTGGCAATATGAAGTCGCGTCGGGGAACGAGTGATCTTAAGTGTCCCCGAGACGATACTGTCGGGATCGCCGATCTCATCGACCACGACCACATAGTCGGTCCACCCCTGCTGAATCTCGAACGGGTAAACCGGATAGGGAGCGAGGTCGTTGGTCACCACGACTGTCCTCTGGGCGTACATTGCGTCAACCGTGGAGAAGGATATCGGTCCACATGGGGTCTTCCCGTTTATTCCGTTAGCATTCCCATAAGGATCGGCCTGAGAGGCGGCGATGAACGCGACATCTATCTTTACGTCCCCCGCTTCCACTGCTCGCCAGCGTCCACCATGGGAACGAAGCACCCCTGGAGCCTTAAGCTTCCCGCCTTGAGACACAAAAGCCCCCACCGGCCCATTCATCGATCCCTCAATGCGAGTGATAACTCCATTCTCTATGTGCCTGATTAGTGGCTCATGCACGGGGAACAGCGCGGTTGGGAATATGCGCAAGTCCTTTATCCCCATTCGGGCACAAGTGTCTATGACCTGGTTTACCAAGCGGTCTCCTTGACGGAAAGAGTGATGGAAGGAGATTGTCATTCCATCAGAGAGACCGGTCTTTTCAATGGCCTGTTCGATTGAAGGAAGTACCTTGTTCTCCCCCGGTTTGACTACCTTTTGCGGGCGGTCTGCCTTTCTTCCGTTGGGGGTAGTGGCAAAGGCTCCTTCAAAAAGCCGAAGTTTTCTCTCTCCAAGTCTTTCCGGGATCTCACGGCCAAGCACGTTTTTCATCACGAACCTCCCTTGTTGACTAGCGTGGCAAGTTCGAGTGTCTGCCGTGCTCGAGCAAGGACCGGTTTGTCGATCATCTTTCCTTCAATAGCGATTGCACCAAGCCCATGTTCCTCTGCTTTCTCTGCTACCGCCACGATTTGTTGCGCTTCCTTCACTTCTTGTTCGCTCGGAGAGAACACCGCATGGATTGGTTCTATCTGGCGAGGGTTGATCACACCTTTTCCATTAAAGCCAAGATTGCGTGCCTGCTTGGTCTCAGCAATCAGGCCTTTCTCATCATCCAGGTTGGAGTAAACTGTATCGGAAGCCTGTATTCCCGCGGTCTTTGCTGCGGCGACGATCATAGAATGCGCGAAGAGCAGGGATTCCACTGTTCGTTTTGCTCCCACGTCGCGGGTAAAGTCCTCAGCCCCAAAGGCGACTACGACCACACGTTCGTCTGCGGCACAGATTTCTTCCGCGTGGAGAACTCCCTTCGCCGTCTCGATGATCGGCATGATGTAGGTTGTTCCGTTAGCAATCCCATAGCTGCTTTCAAGTTTCTCGATCTCTTTGGACAGGGAAGTAATGTCCGCGGAAGATTCGGCCTTTGGAAGACAGATTCCATGTGGTCGGCCACGCAGAATCTCGGCAAGGTCATCCTGGCCATAGGTATCAAGTGGATTGATCCTCACCCAAACCTCGGGAAACTCAACTACTGTTAGCAGGTGTTTAACAAGGATGCGCGTTGCCTGCTTCTCGTTTAGAGGGACTGAGTCCTCAAGATCAACCAGGACGCAATCCGCACCGTGAAGCTCTAAGCCGATGAGCAGCCGGGGATTGTTTCCCGGTGCATACAGTCGGCTACGACGTATACGGTTCCGCTCGCTTGCCTCACGAGGAATGGATCGCGACATGGCGCTGGCCAGCTTGGGGAACGTCAATCGTAAGGCTGCCTCTACTCTTCCCGAGATCACATAATCAAGTGCCCCCTTATCAACTATCGCGATCTTTGCTTCGCTTACCCCAAGCACGCTGGCAGTATTCTTAACTACCGCGCGAATTCCCGGTTCCAGTAATTGTTGATTTGATGCCTCTATCTGAATCTCCAGAGATGGAGCAGGGGTTACAACGACCCGGCAGTCTCTTTTTGCATCGGAACCAACTAGTTGTGCCTCACTCATGGCTCAACCCTCCTATGTCATCAGAAGAACAAGAACAGCTTTTTGAGCGTGCATACGGTTTTCTGCCTGGTCGAAGATCGCGCTTCCCCGGCTACGGGAGGCCCCGTAGGTGATTTCCTCATCGTAGTGTGCCGGCAGACAGTGCATCACAAGCGCTTCGGAATTGGCCAGCGCCAGGAGTGCCTCGTCCACGGTAAAGCCTTCGAAGGCGTGTTTCTTCTCAGCAGCCTGTGCCTCCTGTCCCATGCTTGCCCATACATCGGTGTAGAGTATATCCGCGCCACGCGCTGCTTCTTTGGGGTCATGGAAGATTTCCACGCTGCCGCCAATCTCACGCGCGTTTTTCACTACGCTCTGTTGTGGCTCATACCCTTGGGGACAGGCGATACGGAAGTTCATCCCCACCTTGGCGCAGCCATTAATCAGGGAATGGGCGACGTTGTTTCCGTCACCAATGAATGTGAGGGTCAATCCGGAAAGCTCCCCTTTCTTCTCCATGATCGTCAATAAGTCACCAAGGATCTGGCAGGGATGATAACGGTCGCAAAGACCATTGATCACAGGGACAGACGCGTAATTTGCCAAATCAACGATTGTCTGGTGTTCGAACACCCTTGCCATGATTGCATCGACATAACCGGAAAGGACAATCGCGATATCTTCGGTTGTCTCTCGCTTGCCAAGTTTGATATCGTCTGGCCCCAGGTAGATCGCGTGTCCACCCAGTTGGCTCATCCCATTCTCAAAGGAGACACGTGTGCGCAGGGAAGGTTTCTGAAAGATCATCGCTAGCGCCTTGCCGGCCAGCATGTCATGTTTTACCCCTGCGCGCAGCTCCAGTTTTAGGTTGGCAGCTGTCTCCAAGATCTCATGGATATCTTCCGTTGACAACAGAGCGAGGGAGACTATGTCCTTTGGATGCATACGAATTGAATCCTCCTTTTTCATTATTGGGTGTTTGCCTGGTACACGACTTGTCCGTCGAAGATGGTTAACTGTACTTTCATGTCCTTGATCGAAGCAGGTTCTAAGAAGGGATTCTCATCTAATAGGATCAGGTCCGCAAGTTTACCGGGCTCGATCGAACCCACTTCATGCTCAGCATTTCCCGCGAAGGCTCCGCCCATCGTGTATGCTCGCAAGGCCTCGGCCACCGAAAGACGCTGACTTTCGAATGGAGCATTGACCGCCCAGTGAATCCCGTATAGCGGACCGAAGGGCATGCAATCGGAGCCAAAGGCAAGTGTTATCCCACTATTGACAATCCATCGTAGCGGATTCATCGTCTTCATCCGTTCTTGCCCAAAGCGCTCTTCATACATCTCACCGGGCAGGCCCCATTGTCCGGTAAAATTGGGCTGCATCGAAGTGATCACCTTCAACCTGCTCACACGCTTAATTTGGTCTCGCGTAAGCATCTCGTCGTGCTCGATCCGGTGTCGCAGACGCGTTTCTCGAGCCCTTCGAAGGATTGCTTCTAGACAAGTAATCACTTGTTCTAGGGCCTGGGTTCCGATCGCGTGGACTGCTAGCTGGATCCCGTTATCATCGGATTTCTTCATGAGCGGTTCCAGCTCTTCACGATCCCAGATGGCCATCCCCTTATTCTCTGGGTTATCACGGTATCCCTCCGTAACCCAAGCGGTCTTAGCCCCGATCGATCCATCTGTGAACAGTTTCAGCCCACCGATTCGAAGCTTGTTGTCTCCGAATCCACTAGATAGACCAATGGCGATGAGCTCATGAAGAACATTTGGCGTAAAGTAAAGACGAGCCCGTATGCCTAACTGGTTATCACTCCACAGATTCTGATAGGATTTAAAATCGTCTCGAAATTCCTCTTCTTCAACTACCATCTGATGAATTGAGGTTACACCGTGTCGGTACGCATGCCTTGTTGCCCTCTTGATTGCAGTTATGCTTTGTTCTTGATCGGCCTTAATCGCTTTTCGAACACGAGCGGTAGCGTCTTCAAATAGCCGGCCGGTCGGCTTACCTTCCGCTATTTCAAATCCACGTACGGACTCATCAAGGTTGAGCATGTCGAGCGCCTGGCCGTTTACGCAATACAAATGGCCATCTATCCGTTCCAATGTCACAGGCAGATGAGAGACCGCAGCATCTATCTCTTCCTTAGTGATAAACGTACGATCACCGGACCACTTACTCTCATCCCAGCCAGTGCCGATGACCCAACCCCGGGGCTCCTTCTTCTTCACAAAGAGTTTCAACCGTTGCAGAAGATCCAGTTTTGAGGTGGCAGACCTTAGATCCAGGTAATTGTCCAGGCTCACGCCCATCGACCTAAAGTGTGTATGTGCGTCGATAAACCCCGGTAGCATCACCTGTTGGTGAGCATTGATTTGCTTGGTAGAATCTGAACAGAGCCTTCTTATTTCCTCGTTATTGCCTACAATCAGAACCCTATCTCCTCTGATACCGACAGCTTGCGCCCACGGGCATCGAGGACTCATTGTATAGACCTTTGCATTATAGATTGCTACATCTAGATACATTCCCCATCTCCTTACACACTGCTGGCAACGTTGCTCCTTCCCACTTCAATATAGCCATTGAATACGTGGATCGCTGGCGCGATCAGATATAGGTCATCCTTTCTAGATTGCCTCTCCCTAATCTACTTGTTTTGTTTTCTCATTGAAGGAAATACCCATCTGTTTGAGTTCGGCAAGTACCGGCTCATAGATCTCAGAAACAACAGGAACTTGGACGCCAACAAGGTCGATCTTTCCCTGCAGGATCATCTTCGCCGCAACTGCTGCCGGCAACCCTACCAGTCGACACATTGAGGAATCCCCGCCAGGAACCCCATAATCAATTAGAGTTGAGGTGACTATCTCTCTGTGGTTCTTGTAGTCGGCGATGAATTCATGCTGCATCACGAGGAGATCGCGCTCACCCGGTACATATTGCATCTTCTCGAGCATCCGCGCCGCGAGAACATCAAGCGGCGAATGCACTGCTTCCGGAAGAGGCTCATCGCCTAACAACCCAAGCCACTCTAAGTCAGAGAGAACATGCGAATCCAGACAAACGTCAAGGAACGCCGCGAGATCCCCCTTAAGGTCATCTCTAGCGCTATCGATCAATTTGCCAGTAAATTCACGGAACGTAAGGCCGGTGAGATCAGATCGTTCCTCCTCATTAAGGAGGCCAAGCTTGCCAATCTTCTTCATCGTTTCGCACCAACCCGGATAACGGAGCGTCCCGCGAAACATGCTCTTCACACCATGAATTCCGTAGGTCTCGATGTAGGGGAGGCTGTCGCGGTTTGGATACCCTTCGAGGGTGCCGAAACCCTCGATGTCGACCGGCCAGTGATAAGAGAAGAGATCCTCACCAGAGATATCGATTACCTTGCCGTCCTTAAGGTATTGAGCCGGATTCTTCCCAGCAAGGATTACCCCACGTGGGCTCCAAGAAAACTTGTAACCAAACGGATTGTTGTTCGCGTCTGGAGCAGGAAGGCCGCCACAATAGGAGGAGAAGCTAACAAGTTTGCCATCGCTTTTCCTGATCCGGTCAATTACCTGCATCGCTGACATGTGATCGATCCCAGGATCGACACCGATTTCGTTCAGCAAGATTATTCCTGCTTCCTTAGCCGCGGCATCAAGGGCCTTCATCTCTTCTTTTACATAAGAAGCACTAACCATGGCTTTCTTATGCTTAATGCACAGCTTTGCCACAAGTGGGTGATAGACGTACGGGAGAAGACTGATCGAAAGATCGGCCTTGCTAATAAGGTGCTCCAGTTCAGTTCTATTGTCAACGTTGATTTGTTCTGCTGACCCGTTCTTCGCGTCGCCAACAAGAGCCTGTGCCTTGCCGAGCGTACGGCTTGCTACCTTTACCTCAAACCCTTCCTGGGCAAGAAGGTAACGGACTAGTGCTCCGGCAACGAGCCCAGCACCTAAGATCAGTATTTTTTTCACTAAAACTCCTTTCTTGTTCTTCTTTAGAGAAGGAACTGCTTCATATAACGATGGTCAGGCGTTAGTTCTCCCTTGTAGGCGATCACTGCTCGCTTGATCTCCGGTGGAAGATCACATGCTTCAAAGTCACTGGTGAAATCGGCCTGGGCAATACTTGGAACAAAACCCTTCAAGATCCCACTGAAGAAGGTTGATGCTTCGTAAGGTAGTTCAGCGGGCAGGATATCCACTGCCATGATCACCGGTCCATTTCCCTTAACTCCATCTGTTGCTCTTTCATTAATTGGGTCGTATACATAAACAGGATTATGTGGATTGCTTGATTTGACTGTGCATTCGATCGCGCCCTTCACATCACAGGTGATATCTCCGATTACTCGCAAGCGCCAGTTTCCATCCTTGTACAGCTTCTTAACTACCTGTTTGGTTATGAGCCGGGGGTACACCTTTTCCCAATAGATAGCGTTGATGAGAATATCCAGGTAAGGAAGATACTGTGAGAAAGTCCCTCGGTAGCGCTCCGGATGCTGGTAGTAATCCTGTAGGCTAAATGGATGACGAGTATCAATGCGCTCGACAATATCTTGTTCTTTGAACACAACCTTGTATACAACGTGATCCGACCTGACAGAACCCTCCATTAGTGTGGCAAGGTCTTGCGGCAAAATCTCACGGGTAGGAAGGAGATCGAGGATCTCTTGTGCACCGCGGGAAACGTTCCCGTACCCGGCAATTCCAACCACCAACGGTGTGATCGAGGGAGGCAACCCTTCTTTCGCCATCCGTTCAGCGACTTTGCGGATCGCCTCCTTTGCCCCTTCAACGTCGGGGTAGTCAAGGGCACGTTTAACCTCCTCAAAGAGGTTAGGAATTCCCTCAACGGCGAGGCGCTTCCCAAACGCCCACAAGCTCTCGATCATGCCAACCAGCCCAGCATAGTTCCCAAAGAAGATCAGGCGGCGGCCGCTGTCGTCAGTTATCTTTTCGTAGTCAATCAGAGTGCAATTAAGGCTGAGCATATGCCTTAGCATCGGCATATTGTAGCTTTGTCCTTTAATAGTGTGCGAGAAGAAGACATAGGTTGTTTCAGGTTTTAGCGCCTCAATCGGAATCTCTTTGATCCCAAAAACAATCGGACAGGAAGAAAGGTCTTGCGCAACAGTAGTTCCAGCTTGTTGGTACTCTTTGTCGGAGAACACTCGATTTGGAGAAGCTTGAGCAATGACCTCGATCCCATATTTATCAGTCAGCTCCTTCGCGTCTTGTGGAGTTAGCGGCGTCCGCCGCTCCCAATCGTACTTATCCTCCCGTCGGATCCCAACTTTGCTAGGCAATTTTTTCCTCCAGTCTCCCCAAATACTTGGTCTCAAAATAACTCTCCAGTTCCCTGAAATGGGCATTGATCGCCTCAGCTGCTCCTGATTCATCTCCGTTACGGATAGACTCAAGGATATCCTCGTGTTCCCGCAAGGACTTCTCCATGCCTTCTATGACATAGCCCGTGTTAACATTATCTAGCAACTTTTTGTTGGTGAAGCTATAGAGGGCCTGTAGGGCATTTCGTAATGGAAGATTGTCCGCGCTGTTTGCAATGCTGAGATGAAACTTCTCATTGGCGGCGAGATACTCCTGCTGGTCCCGAGCGCTAACAGCTGTTGTCATTTCTTCCAGATGGTCTGTAATTTTCTTCAAATCAGTAGGAGTGGCTCGTTCAATAGCCAGTCTTATCAAGACAATCTCTATTTCTTTGCGTGCTTCCCAGATCTCTACAAGATCCTTGGTGTCCTTTGCCAGGTTTAGAGCCCGTTCAATGTCAACTTTGCTATCAACCGGATTCCTAACATATGTTCCTGCACCAACCTTGCTCTCAAGGATGCTACTAAGCTGTAGAGCGCTTAGCGCTTCACGAACGCAGTTTCTACTTACCTTCATTTGCTCTGCAATTACCCTTTCTGCTGGAAGCCGATCCCCTTTCTTGTATTCTCCGCACTTTATGGCAGCAAGGATCTGCTCGGCTACATAAGCGCTCTTCCTTTTCAAGTTACTAATTTCCCTGAACACGAAAGACCTCCAATCTGTCCAACCAATAAACCAATTATAGCGAGTAGGTATAGGCTGTCAAGCAAGCTATTCTAACTATCATTCCACACGTAAATTCGACTCAGAAGCCCTGCTTTATTTACGATAATTGGTTAAGGAGAGCTAGTCCAAGGAGAGAAGCCGATTGCGCCTGATCCAAGTAGTTGTTTCAGAATCAGTAAGGTCATTGATCACTCGGTAGGCTGTGAAGCCATAATGTGAGCTGTGCCGTGGAGGAAACCGAGGAAAAGCAAACCCTGCCAATTCATCTACGGAAAAGAGGATCTTGCCCTCAGCGGCAAGCGCGATCAAATAAGCCCACAAACGATCAAAAGCCTTCTTATCGCCTTCCTTACTTGGCTGGGCCACAAGAAAGGCGACAAGTTCATCAAGTGATAGCCTCAGTAGTTTGCATGGAGACAAGTGAAGTCGTGCTGTCTTGCCAAAGGGATCAATGACCTGCAGCGGGTATTCTTGCGTATTCTTCGGGACTTTGAGCTTGTTCCACTCTTGATATAGATCTTGTTCAAACTGCTTCCTATTCCCTAAGAGGTGATCGCAACCGAGAGACGCTTGATAAACCAGTTTTTGCAGGTCTTGTCCCGTCATTCGTGGATGACGCGCCTGCTCCAGCTTTAGTATCTGCAAGAGTCTTTCTTTGCTGTTCATACAAGACAGGATAAAACGACAAGCTATGGGGGTCAAGGTGAAAATTACCCCATCATTGCGAAGATTGACATAGTTACTTGAACAGAGTATATTTCTATTAAGGTATGTCAGGCGAAATGGCCATCCAGCCTTAGCTGAGTGGCCATCCGTTTTTTGAGCAAGGAGGCTTGGATGTGGGAGAAAACGTTAGTAGTAGGAGCATACTTTGTCGTACTGCTAGGTATTGGTTTCTTTGCCCGTAGACACGCTCATCGCACGACTGAGGACTACTTTGTTGCCTCACGGACGTTACCTGCGTGGGTCCTATTCTTTACAATGGCAGCCACTAACTTTAGTGCGTTTACTGTATTTGGGTTCTCTGGAGCGGGATGGAGGCTTGGGTACTCTTTTTATCCAATTATGGCCTTTGGGACTGGTTTTATGGCTTTATCCTTCTACTTTATTGGCCGACCGGTATGGCGATTAGGGAAGGCAAGGGGGCTCTTGACTCCGCCAGAGCTTGTCTTTGATCGATTCGGGAGCCCTACGCTGCGGTTGCTGTTTCTTGGAGTGATGGTAGCATTCACTCTGCCATATCTCGCCATGCAGCCGATGGCAGCTGGCTACGCGCTGGAGGGACTGCTCGGCATTCCGTATTTTGCTGGGGCTGTTCTGATCACTGTCGTTATGCTTGTTTACACCTTCTTTGGTGGATTTCGTGGTGTCGCATGGACCGACGTGTTCCAAGGAGGGATGATGATAGTGCTTCTGCTTATTGCCTTAGCAGTGATTGCTGCCTCTTTTGGCGGGCTGTCCGCGGCAAATCAAACCACGGCTATTGAGTGGCCGGAGCTCTTCTCTCGACCAGGCATGGGTGGTAGCTTTTCAGCGGGGATATGGCTCGGGTACATGCTACTGTGGTTGCTGTGTGATCCCATGTTTCCCCAGCTCTTCCAGCGCTTCTATGCCGCCCGAGACGAGCAAGCCTTGAGCACGACTATGGCCATCTATCCATTGATTACCGGCCTCTTATTCTTGCTTCCGGTGACAATCGGAGTGCTAGGACGGCTGACGTTCCCCGAGCTTCCGGCAGGGACTGCCTCAGATCAAATCCTTCCCTTACTCCTTTCGAGGTGTACTCCCCCAGTTTTGGAGGCCCTTGTCTTAACGGCGGCTCTTGCTGCCCTTATGTCAACCCTTGATTCTCAGCTCCTCACTCTGTCCTCCATGTTCACGCGTGACCTTTTCAAGCATAGAAGAAAAGACGCCTCCTCACCATGGATGGGAGAGTTATTTGTAGTAGCGCTAGCCCTGGCCGGACTGGCTATTGCCTGGCGGCCTCCGGCTACCTTCCTGGAGATCGCTACGGAAACCTTCACTGGCCTGGCGGTTCTCTTTCCCACAGTTGTCGCTGCTCTATACTGGAGAGGGGCAACGGCGAGAGGAGCGATAACTTCGATTGTCGTCGGAGAAGGTCTGGTTGTTGGTTATCATCTTCATCTTGTACCTGATTTCGGGACCTTGCCAGTGGTTCCTGTTGTTCTTGTAACAGCTCTTGTTCTTGTAGTGGTCAGCCTTCTTACTCAGGCTCATCCTCAGGCACGGGCACCGGAAGCAAAGCAGGGGAAAAGGAGAGGAACAAACTGGAAATGGGCCCTGGGGTTCGGTCTTCTTTTCCTTTTGGGCAATGACTACTGGATGTGGGGTAACGGCCGATTGGGTCCGCTTAATTTTCCGTGGTGGATGTGGTACTTCTTTGGTCTATGCCTACTGATGGCTCTCGTATTCTGGCGGTTTGGCCATTACACATTGCCTGGACCAGCTAGAGGCCAGTCGCAGAGGAATAGTGAAAAAGCAGTTAAGTAGGAAAAGTGAAAGGGAAGTTGAGCAGGAAAACAGTTGAATGGTTGAGTGGAGACAAGAGTTCGTAGAGTTCGTTGGGTCTGTAGAGTTCATAGGGTTCGTTGGGTTCGTAGAGTTGAGACATAGCCAGGAGTCAGTAGCCTAGAGTCGATAGTCGAAAAATGGTGAAAGGCGAAGAACTGATAGTTGATAGGTGTTTGCCGATGACTGATCACTGACAACTAGCTTCATCTCTCCCTTACCTTCCCAAGGAAAGACGGTCTCCGAGATCCCTTGGCAATCCCTCTTGCAGGATTCTCTTCTTGACCATGTCAATGTCATATGAGATTCGTTTGAAGTAAACCTCTCTGTTGAGCAGATCGACGACTGCGTACGCAGCACGTGGATCACCATCTCGTGGTTGCCCAACGCTTCCTGGATTTATCAGGTATTGGGCCTCTGGCACGAGTTTGAGTGGCTCTTTTCTTCGCCTAAGCAGATCAACGTTGCCTTCCAGTGACACAAAGCCGCCTTGGATGTGAGAGTGGCCAAAAAACGCAAGTGGCCGATTAAGCAAGGAAAAGTTCTCTGTGGCAACCCAGCGATCACAAATATACTCCCATAATGGTCCGCGCAGACTGCCGTGCACCATTACGAAATCTTCCTCGGTGTGTATCACGGGAAGTTCTTTCAGGTAGGCTTTGTCTTTATCGGAAATGTGAGCAGTTGTCCATCTGATTGCTAGCTGTGCCGATGGAGTGAAGTGGTCGAATGGAAGCCTTTCACAGGCAGCTGCATCGTGGTTTCCCTGAACGCATAGCAGGTTTGCTTTGCGTATTATGCGGACACACAGATCTGGCCAGGGCCCATAACCTACGATGTCCCCGCAGCAAAGGATCCGTTCTATCTGACTCTTCTCAAGGGAATTCAGGACTGCCTCAAGAGCAGGTAGGTTTCCATGAATATCTGATACTACACCAATTCGTGACATAGCCTCATAAGCTTACACCAGGATAAGCTATTTCATAGTACACCTAAGACTGGTATCGTGCATAGCCACTTATCTTATCTACACAAGGCGTACCGCTTTGATAAGAAGGATTGCTTGTTTTGCATTTGAGCAAGAGAGGCGATTAGAAAAAGAAAAAGGGACAAGCCATATTCTACTGTCCCTTTCCACTACAGAAAGCTTAAGTCTTCTTTTCTTTAAGTGATTTCTCTAGATATCTAATTGCTTCCCCTACAGTAGAGATTTTCTCTGCGTCCTCGTCAGAGATCTCTATCCCAAATTCATCTTCGAACTCCATTATCAGTTCCACCGTATCCAAAGAGTCTGCGCCCAAATCTTCCACAAAGGACGCATCATCTATCACTTCCTCTGCACTTACCACTAGTTGTTCAATGATCATCTTTCTTGCCTTCTCTCCAATATCGCTCATCTCAAGTTACACCTCCTGTTATATTTCGCCGTATCACGGGTATAACCCCCCATTGACATCAATAACTTGACCAGTTATATATGAAGATCGCTCAGAAAGCAAGAACGCCACAACGGAGGCAATCTCTTCAGGGGTTCCTTCTCTGCGAAGAGGAATGCGAGAAAGATAAGCCTTGTGGGCTTCATTACCCAAGCTTGCGGTCATAGCTGTACTGATAAACCCAGGCGAAACAAGATTTACTCTGATTCCATGACCTGCCATTTCTTTAGCCACACTTCTACTCAGAGCAATGAGTCCGGCTTTTGACGCGGCGTAGTTTGCCTGGCCGGCATTTCCTGTTTCACCGATCACCGAGGCAATACTGACGATTGCTCCGCTGTTGTTCTTGAGCATGTAACGCAAACAAGCGTGCATGCAGTTGTAGGCTCCCTTTAGGTTAACATCGATTACCTTATCCCATTCTTCCTCGCGCATGCGCAGGATTAGCCTATCACAGGTTATCCCAGCATTGTTAACGAGGAAGTCAATTCGCTTGTGCTTCTCGTAGATTGACTTCATTACCTGTTGTACCTGAGCGAATTGACTAACATCCGCAGGCAGAAACTGACAGCGCTTAAGCTCTTTTTCTATAAGTGCTCCAGCTTGCGTGTCACGGTCAACAACCTCGACCACGCATCCTGAATTGTGTAATAAGGCGGTGATTGCTCGTCCGATTCCCTTTGTTCCTCCAGTTACAACAGCAATTTGTCCGTCAAATTCGCCCATGTAGTGCCTCCTCAAAGCTCAAGAAGTTGATCTGTGAGGTGATCTGCCGTCCAAGATTAGACAGCACTCTACTGGTTCCTGCTTCCACACCGCAGGATACCCCTTCCCTTGTCATGCTGTTTATCACATCTACCCAGCGTACACAGGAAGTAATCTGTGTCAACAACAGTTTCTCTAACCGTACACCATCACATTCAGGATCTCCACTTACGCTGGATATCACAGGGACCAAGGGAGTGGCAAAGGATAGTTTGGCGATCGTTGGGGCAAGTTTCTTCTCTGCTCCAAGAGCCGCTGGTGAGTGGAATGCGCCGGACACGTGCAACGGGATCGCCCGGCCGCCCATCTGTTCTACCAGTTCTGTTGCTTGTCTAAGCGCTGCTTTTCCCCCTGAGATTACCGCTTGCTCTGGTGCATTGCAGTTCGCAATTACCAGGTCGCCACGGACAGACTTGCAGATTGAGCGTACCTCAACAATTGGGAGCTTGAGAACTGCCACCATTCCCCCCTTGATGGCGGTCATCAATCGCGCACGCTCAATTACGGTGCATAAAGCGTCTTCAGCCGTGAGAATACCTGCACTGACAAGCGCAGCATATTCGCCCAGGCTGTGTCCGGCAACGACTGCGGGCGTTAAGCCTCTATCTCTAAGTTTTTCTTCCCGTATCAGGCTGTCAATTAGGATCATTGGCTGAGCGTATTCTGTTTGGGTAAGTACAGCGAGTTGATTATCTTGCACTAATTTACGCAGCGAGAGACCGTTTTGCTCAGCTATAGAAAACAAGCGTTTTCCGATCCTTGAGGAGATAATCGTCTTAGGAATTTTCCCTTGTCCCGGAAAGAGAAACGCGACTTTCTTATCATTTAGCATGGCTAAATTTGTATCAATACTGCCCCGTAGGTTGCGCCGGCACCGAAAGCGGTCATGACGACTAGATCACCATGTTTAATGCGTCCAGCTTGCACCGCCTCATCAAGGGCAATGGGAATGGAAGCAGTAGAGGTGTTTGCAACATGATCAAGGTTGATAATTACTTGTTCTTTGCTGAGATGAAGGCGGCGAGCAAGTGAATCAATAATGCGAATGTTCGCTTGGTGGGGAATGAGCCAATCAATATCAGAAAGATGAAGGCCGGCAGCAGCAATTGCTTCCCGTGTGGAGCTCTCCATCATTGGGACCGCGCTGCGATAAACCCCTGCTCCCTCCATTTTCAGGTAGTGATCTCCTTTCTTGACGGTTAAGTCAGTTGCCGGAAACCTTGTCCCACCAGCGGGTAAGTGAAGGAGCAGCGCTTTGTCACTATCGGCATGCAACGCACTCCCTAGGATTCCTTCCCCTGGCGTAGTTCCCTCCAACAAGACTGCTCCAGCACCGTCGCCAAATAAGACACAGGTCTTACGGTCGGCCCAGTCAGTAACCCGAGATAGGGCTTCAGTTCCTACGAGGAGGATGCGCCGAAAGCCTCCGGAACCGATCAGTGCATCAGCAACAACAAGGCCGTACACAAAACCGGAACAGCCTGCTTTGATGTCGAAGAACGGAGTTTGATCAAGACCGAGGCCAGCAGCAATAAAGGGCGCGGATCCAGGACAGATCATATCAGGGAAGTTTGTGGCAACGATTAGCAAATCAATTTCATTAGCTGACACACCCGCTTGTGACAGGGCATCTCTTCCCGCTTTGATTCCCATGATAGCGGGATCGTCGTCGCTGTTTAGGTGATGACGGGTCTTAATTCCTGTTCGTTGTACAATCCACTTACTAGATGTATCAATAAGCTTTTCCAGATCAGCATTGCTGATAATCTTCGGCGGAAGGTAACTTCCCATCCCTGTGATTCTAGCTCCCACTTGCATTCTCCTGCTTCATTTCTTTGGTAATAAGCTTGTTGAGGTTTGCTGTGGCGGCGCAACGAGCAACATTGATTGCAGTTTGGATTGCCCTAGCATCGGATCTGCCATGGGCGATTACTACTATGCCGTTCACGCCAAGAAGCGGTGCTCCCCCATGTTGCTGGTAAGAGAGCTTATCGCGGAGGACAGCAAAAACAGGTTGCATCAATACAGCCCCCACTCTTGCGCGAGCACTGGCGTTAATGTTTCTTCGCAACAGAGCCGTGACAGCTAATATTCCCCCTTCTACTGCCTTCAGGTAGATATTTCCAACAAATCCATCACAGACAACAACATCCACAGGCCTCTCAGTGAGGAGGTGGTGACCCTCAACGTTGCCGATGAATTTAAGCGAACTGGCTTCCAATAGTTCATAAGCACGATAGTTGAGTTTGTTTCCTTTTCCTCGTTCCTCTCCAATGCTCAACAGAGCGATTCTTGGCTGGTGAATCCCTTTGACAGCAGCTGCATAGCTTGCTCCCATCATGGCGAAGCCTTCAAAGTGTTTGGGGGCACAGTCTACATTTGCTCCTACATCGATTACGATGATCTCTTGTCCGGACAGGGTAGGGAGGGAAGCAGCTATTCCAGGACGCAGGATGCCTGGAAGTCTTCCGAGGGTGAAGATCGATCCAGCGACTACCGCGCCTGTATTTCCCGGTGAGACAAATCCATCGACTTGTTTACCTCGTAAAGCGACAAGGCCTTTAACAAGGGAGGATTCACGTTTGTTTCGCACTGCTTGTACTGGCGGATCAGCCATGGTAATTGTTTGTGTTGCGGGAAGAATGGAGAAATGGCTCCCTTCTTGTTCGTGGATTCGTGCAAGCACAGCGCGAATTGTTTGTAGGTTGCCGGCAAACAGAATATCGACGTTTGTTTCATGTGCGGCAGCGACGCCCCCCCTTATTAGTTCTTCCGGTGGGGAATCACCACCCATAACATCTAGTAAGATTCGCATGATCGGCCTTGTTCTACGTATTGGTGCCGAGGGCGGGACTTGAACCCGCACGGACGTTTAATGTCCACATGGCCCTCAACCATGCGCGTCTGCCAATTCCGCCACCCCGGCAATAGATTCATGTTATCTAACATAACCGAGTCTGTCAATAGGGAAGTTACGGTTTGCTGCTTTTCTACGCGGAGAGTTTATCCGCGACGAATTCGCCCGCGGCAGTGATTAGTTCTTGAATTTCTGGGTCATTAGG
>Ga0315533_1000995_pt1 | contig 22753 bp, 28 predicted proteins | sample SalMarSW160130MG_FD_203081 | JGI IMG/M metagenome (GOLD analysis project Ga0315533, IMG submission 203081) | Salt marsh sediment microbial communities from the Plum Island Ecosystem LTER, Massachusetts, United States - Salt Marsh Sediment SW1601-30 ... | reverse complement strand
CACTACCTGCTACCTCGCCGTCACTCAACTGTCTATCCCATATCCTCGGATGCCAGAGCTTGCCAATGAAGTTGTTGGCGTGGCTGTTATTTGCCAGATAAAATGTCTCGTTTATGGTCACTGGGTCAAGCAGTCCGCCAACCGATTGCACCATTGGAACTGGCAGACCGTTGACATACGCCTGTCCCCACAACCCCTGCCTGACAAATGCGAAAAATGACCACTGATTCAAAACCACAACACCAACGGCCGTTGCGCCGCAGCGACTACCCGCTTGATTTGAACGAAAGGCTAGATTGGTTGACCATTGATACCATTCCCAACCGCCGGTATCCAGTAGCCCCCTCCCAAAGATTGCACAGGAAGCTGCACCGGATGTCGGATATGCCCAGGCGCACATGCTAAAGTCTTCTGACGTAAAATCAAAAGCTGCGGATGCTCCAGCTGCCATCCACAAATAGTTCAGCGCTGCACCAAAGGTAAGAGATGATGCGCCCCCAACTTCATTCGTCCAGGTAGGCACAAGTTGCCAATTCATCTCGTAATGATTGTCGGCCCAGTCGTGTGTAAATGTTCCTTGACCCTCTCTCATCCTCAAATCCAAGAGAAGGTTGTGGTTCAATTTCAGCCTGTCGTATCCACCTACACTGCCCACAAGTCCCTCTCAAATTCAAACAACGCTTTGAACTCGCTTGCGGAAAGTGCCCTATTCCACACACGGTGCCCCCACATACTTCCCGACCACCACCCGGCCGCACCCGCTTGCGTTGCGCCCATCACGAAATCCGCTGCGGCTGCTGAATCCGGGTCAATATGGGTTGCTGGCGTTACCGTGGCATCCTCGCCGTCTACGTAAATGCGCACGCTTGCGCCGTCCCGGCTGAATCCGACCATGCGCCAGGCGTTCGTGCCAATGGAGGAACTGTAAGTGTACTGAGACGTTGGCCCTGCTTGGAACGTCACCAAGGCGAGAGGAGGGCCTGCGGTAGCAGGGATATAGAACGCCCAACCCGTTGCCCACCCCGCGACAGCTTTGCAGAAAACGTAACGATTGCCGGTTGCATTGGTGTTTACCCAGGCCACGCCGGAGAAATTGCCAGCCGTGAAGTCCAGGTCGCCGCTGTCGGCGGCAGGTAGATTGAGGTATTCATGAGTAGCGGCAGCAAACGCTAGATACTCAACGCCGGAGGCTGCACGTACTGTCCAGGTTGGCGTGTTGACCAGTGCAATGTCTTCGTGGTGCGGCCTGGCCCAGTCGTGCGTGAGTGCCCCTACACCCTCTCTCATTCGCACATCCAGGAGCAGCCCGTAGTTTGCTGCTAGAGCATCATAGCCGCGTGGCATCTAACTTTCCTCCAAGACAGAGTAGACAAAAGCGTGATCCCCCCCTGCGGTGCGCTGGATAGTCAGGCGTATACCAAAACGACAGGGGAGCATGTCCACAGCAATTATGGTTCGTCCACCTGCCAATCCCCCATCTGCACCGATGTATGTCGCCACATCTTGCAGTTCCCATCCCCCCGCCAAGGCCAAGCGATAATACGTGTTGAATACCACAGTGTCCCCACCGACCATCAGGTCAAGATCGACGTAGCAAACCTGTGGTTTCATGCTGCCAGCATAGGGATTGTCCACGATGTACAGATTTTGCTCATTGCCGTCAGTCGTGATCGTGCCGCCGGTTTCTTGAAGAGTGAGAAGAGAGTTAACCAGGTCAAACGTCTGATTGACCGTATCCGTAGTTTCGCTACCAGCTATGTTCTGGCTACCGATCATTTTATAGTCCTGTCGTTACATACGCGGCATCGATCTGCCCCGCCGTTGCCCCGACTACGCCCGCCTGTACCTGGAATTGAGCATAGAACACAAGGCCGTCCAGGTCCCAAGACAGAATCATCTGCTGGTCAGCATCGACATTGAACTCTATATATTCGTCTTCAACTAAAACAGCAGAGGCCCCCACTGTGCGGATCGGGAGCACGTACTCGTCTGCCCCGGCATTCTCCCACTTTACAAGCAACCGCACCCGCGCGTTGATGCTGTCGTTAATGTCCAGAGTAGTCCACAACGCAATGGTGCGCGCGCCGGTTACCGTCAGTTCAGCACCCAGGTCTGCCCAGGCGGCGGTCAGGTCTTGTGCCGCTGCCAGTAGAGCCTGCGGCCCTCCGATGATACCAGGTTTTTCAAGGCTTGCCATAAACCCTCCAAAAAAAAACGCCTGCTTTTGACGGCGAGATCGGGGGGAGATCAAACCGTGCAAAAAGCAGGCGAATAGTAAAATTGGCCTTGTATTTAATTACTCAAATTATACCACATCCTACGCAAGATGTCAAATCAATCACGACTGAATTTTCCACGCGGCCGCCGGGAGAAACCATAATGCTTACACAGCCAGTCGTCTAGAATGACTAGGCAACGGTGCACGACCTCTGCCAGTTCAGCTACAAAGACAGTCCATTGGTCGTCAGTCATCATGTGGCCTCCCTGGTGCCGGACACTGCGCACAAAGTCGCGTACCGCCCGTCCCAATACGGCGGACGGTAGGTAGTGAACTCGCGTTGGAATTCACCGTTGATGCCGAGCTTGTTCAGCAAATTGATAGGGACTGGGCGCATTAGAGCGCCGTCCGGCGAGAACACAGAGAGATCGTGCTCTGTTCTCTCCACCGTCCAACGGCGCACCAGGCCATATCCTCGCCGCCGCTTCTTGGCGATGGAGCGCACGAGCGGAAGCATCTCCTGCAGGTCGTCATAATTGCCGCGCACGTACCAGGTCAATGCGTCGGTGACGACGGTTTGCAGAGGGATGTACTTAGATGCGAACTCACCCTTGGCCGTATAGACCCGCTTGTGGCGCGTTTTCACGTAGCGGTCTACTTGCTCAAAGTCCACGCGCTTGGCCAAGTGCACCAGGTCGTGCTCGTACTCGCCCGGTATGGCCCACGAGGAACGATAGACCCACAAGCCATGATTCTCCCCATGGCCCCACACAGCTAACGGCATAAAATGGAGACGGTCTGGCACTTCCCAGCCCTGCTCGTGGAAATAGCGCAATGTACCAGCCCTGCCGTATTTGCGCACACCCCGCCGCCAGCGGCGCACGAGGCGATCACGTTGGCGCAGCTCGGGGTCCTCAATGATCGTCGCGCCAAGGATGCCGTCCAACGGCTGCCAGCGGTCCAGGGCAACCGGGGACATCAGTTCGGCACGCACAATCAGCGATTCATAGTAATCGTCCATCACACGCCTCCGCGTAATAGGGTTTCGATCTGCGCCCGGTTCTCCTCAAGGTGCTTGGCGGCCACCTCGCAGGAGTCCAGGGCCAGGTCGTTCTCAACACGCCCCGGGCCAACGAGGCGATATTGGTGTAGATCGAGAACAACGCGTCCGAATCCTCGCGCACCCCGCCCGCCGATTTTTGGCCGCTCGTAAAAATAGCCCAGGCCGCCAAAAAAGACGCCCAGCTCCACGTCGGTCGGGTTGCGCAGGGTGAATCCCACCGAAAATGTGGTCCCCTGCGCCAGCGCCTCGTAGCCATAGCGCATCTGCATCGATGCGCCAGCGGCGTTGGCGTCGCCGCGCTCAGCACGAGCAGCTTGCTCGTGCTGGTATTCGTGCAGCGTGGCAGGTGCGATGTATGCCTGCCAGTCGCGGTTTTTCTTGTCGTCGCGGCGGGTGAAATTGACTTCCTGGAGCAGGTCCTCAATGTGCCAGGTCTCGGCCAGCGGCCACAGGTCCTCCGGCAGCGCCATTTTGGTCTCCACGCAAACCGGCACCCAGCGGTCGACGTCGATGCGCCCACCCAGAATGCGATTGCCGACGGAGGCTCCGAACAGGGAAACCACCGGCAGCAATTTACGAATCTGGTGTTCCTCAAATAAGTCGACGTATTTGGCATTGCCAGCGGAGACCAATGCTCCGCCGCCGGTGACCAGATCGAAGGAGCGCAGGTCTTCAAACTGGTCAAAATCTAGTTGATCCAGGCACCAGAACGCGCACTGGTCGCGCAGAATGCCGGCAATGCTGTTGGCGCTGATGACCGGCATATACTCAAAGCGGTTGCCAACGCGCATTTTTTCGCGCCGGAATTCGGTCACCGTGCCACCGGTACGTTCCCCGCCGTGGACAATTGGCTCAATGGCCTCGGCGATGCCCTCAATACGAATGATTCTCCTTTTCACGTTTTTCCCCTTTCTAACTATTTTCAAATTCGGTCCGCGTTTCCAGCTCCTCTTTGCGCTTGTCGCGGTACAAGCGCAGGAGCATAATCAGCACCGGCGTTTCGTCGCGCAGTTGATGTACGATATGCCGCTGCTCGGCTTCCGGCAAACTGAGCAGGCGAGCGATCTCGGCCCGCTCCTCAGCGTTGCCACCGATGCCGTTCAGGGTCAGCATCCTGGCAATCTGTGCCAGGAAACCATCCAATCCGCGTCCCATCCGCGCGGCGGCGCGGACGCGGTCGGGGAAGATGCTCCAGATGCGGCGCGCGTAGCGGCTCCAGTCGGTCTGCGAACCGTACCACAAGCCACGCCAGAGGATGACCAGCAGCCGCCAGGCGTCGTAATAGCGCGCGACGTCAATGCCAGGCACCAGGTCGGATAAGTCTTCTTGTGTGTACTGCATCAATTTTCCCCTTTCACCAAATAAATGCCCGGCAAACTGAACAAGGTAACTGCGCCCTTGACCAGTATGTTGCTCCAAAAGATCGACCACACCGTCGCTGCCGCCAGGTTGCCACCAAACGCTCCCCAGCAAAAGATCAGGCTGTCCACCGGGACGCTGATCGCGTTGCTGCTCAGCACTCTGAGCCACTGGTAACGCGTCGTCACCCGCGTAACCCACAGGTGATAGACCTCCGTGTCCAGGAGCTCACTGACCACCTCGGCCAGGATGCTGGCAATGACGATGCGCCACACCGGCCCCAGAACAAGGGCAAACTCGTTTTGCAACCCCCAGCCGGGATCAGCCGGCAGCCAGATGACGAAGGCAAAAAGCGCGGCCATCACCAGGTTGATGACCCCGGCGGTGATGACCAGCGTCCGCGCGGCCCCTCTGCCCAAGAGCTTGTGCACCAGGTCGCGCAGCGTAAAGGTAAAGGGATAGATAAACGTCCCGCCGTCGATGCTGAACGAACCGACCAACGCGATTTTCAAGCTGGTGACGTCGGCCAGTATTTGCGCGGCGATATAGGACGAGATGACCAGGATAGTCTGGATCACGTAGTCTCCTTCGACCAAACATATTGCGCCAGATCCAGGTATGGCGTATGCAGGAACGGCTTTATGCCCTGGCGCAGGCGGATAAACTCAAGCGGATCGGACCACGAGGCCAGAAATTTCGCGTTATAGTCGTCGCTCTGAATCTCGTACCACGAGTGATGTTCGCGCAGTCGGTGCGCGGCCTGAGTCAGCCGCAGCCATTTTCGATCGAGGTCCAGAGAAACCACCTCAAAACGTACACGGAGAATCGCGTTGCCGGCCGCGCTCAACGGTGCCCACAGCGCTAAATGTTTCCGCTTCATGGTGGTGATCAAATAATAGCCATCGTGCTCCGGCGGCTGCTCCAGGTGCTGGCAGAGCAGCGGGTAGAGGTCGGCCTTAGCCAGCGGCCGGGCCTCGCCGGCGGTCAGATACCAGGAGGAACGGCGCAACTCCTGATGGCTCATATACCAGGCGCAAGCGGCGCAAACTACGCCGCTGATCACATTGCGCAGCGCAGCATGGTCGGTGAATGTTTTGCGCAGCGTTTTTTTGAGCGACACGCCATAGGACATCGGCAGACCGCAAACTGCGCAGGTATGTGGGCCAGATTCTACCTGATCCTGGGCAATATTAGCGTAAAACCATCTGGTAGTGAATGTTGGTTCCATTATGCGATCTCCACGGCTACTCGCGCATTGTGCACAGCGATTTTGCGCCACGGCAGTTTGCTGCGCTCACGGCTGCCGTCCGAACGCCAGAACCAACCATCCTGTGCGTCGGTGTAATACGCGATGGTGTCGATGCTGTCAAAACAGCGGCGCTTGCGCCAGGCAATGATGTCGACCGGGTTCCAGCCTGCACCGAGGCAATGTAACCATTTCGCGCCGGCCAGGCGCGCGATCTGACAAGCTGTCTCAATCCCACCGCTTTCCGCACAACGCAGGCCGGGGTTGGAGATGGCCACAAACTCTGGCTGGCTGTCAGCGTAAAAGCGCGCTTGTTTGGCGGCGGCATAGAGATCGAGATATTTTAGTTTGGTGAACTGGATGACCGGCACTACTGGCAGGCCGACGTGGGCCTGCCACCACTGCCAGTTCCTCATCGTCTGGTGTGGATCGAGAAACACGTCAGGAGCGATGCAATAGTAACCAGATCGGCCGGCGTAGGGCGCGTAATATTCGGCGAGCTGGCGCATATGTCGCTCGCCAATCTGGCTGCCGCGCTGCGACAGCCCGAACGCGCCCGAATCCAGGATGACCAGGCCATCATCCGGCGGATCGCTCGGCGGGGCCGGATAGGCGTAGAGGCGGCTGAATTGCAGCATATCGTCAGGCATGTTAGCAAACTGCGGGCAGATAAAATTCATTTTTAACTTTTCTTATTCATCCCCGCCGCCAGCACTTGTGCCTGATATGCCGCGACCAACTGCATGGCCTGTTGCTCGCTGAACCCTTGCTTCTTGAGTGCGGTGTAGTACGCCGCCAATGCCTCTGCAATATCCTTGAACGCCGAGGCAACATCCGCACTGAATATCACCGCGCCGACCTCTGTCGCAAGTGGGTCGTCCTCTGTGTGTCTTTGTGGCCTCTTCAAGTTACGTCTCCTCTCATACTACAGCCCTCGTCAAATCCGCCACTACTGTTGCGTCCCCCACCGTTAACGTCGTCACGTCTCCGGCGTTGAGAACCTGAACATCGTAACCCAAGCTATCTGGTCTCAACTTTGCCGTCTCAACTTCGTCTAGCGCTATGGTGATGTCCCCGGCCACGGCGTCGTCAACTGTGATGCTGCCATTCACCGGAACGGTTGACGCCACACCATTTAGGTAGAGGAGACCCGCCGTCTCCTCAATCTGAACAATGGAGGCGGTGTCGGCGTCGGGATAGCCTTCTTTGACTGTGAACCACAGCTTGGCACGACCTACCAGGCTGCCCAATCCGGTTATGGCTACGCTGAGAGAGTCCCCGCGCCGGATGCTCATATCAGAGCCACTCAGGGCCGCTGCCAACGTTGCGCCAGCCGTCGTCAGTGTCGCCGATGACCGACCTATCGCGCCGGTGACGTGGTCGGTATCGAGGACCGTTGCGCCGGTGTAGGTTGCTCGCAAATAGTAGGTGTAAGTGTCCAAGTCCGCACCTGAGTAGATGCGGGCGTAGCAGCCGACGTTATCAATTTCCTCAGTAGGATGCTGCGTGCCGTCCCAAACCACATCATCTGCGCCGGTCGTGTTGTTCTGGCGCGTGAGGTACAAGTCGATCTCGGCTAAGGTGAGTGCCGTCGCCGGCTGGCCTGTGTTCTTTGTGAAAAACGCTGCAACTGTAAGGTTACTCATAATCTACTCCATGCCTCGCCCTTGTATTGGCTGTGACTTCTGATCCTGTGCCAGCCCTTGACGTTTGAATCCTGTGCGGACTCATAGAGTGCGTAAAGGTCTTGGAACCATTTCTCAAACTCAAACTTCACGTTATCCATTGAGTAACGTTCCGCATGCCTGCGGATCACATGCGGATCGAGGTTGCCAACGCTGAGGGCTGCATTTACGAAGTCATCAAGAGTATCACAACGGAACCCTGTGATGCCACTTTGAACCGTCTCCAAAAAGCACCCAAAATTTGTCGTTATGACCGGTGTCCCACATAGCTGTGCTTCAACGTTGACCCCCCCAAACGCCTCAAGGTACAGGGTTGGCACGAACACAGCCTTGGCATGGCCCATAAGTTCGGCCCGTCGCTTTGGCCCGACGTAGCCCACGAACTCGCAATGGTCTGGCAGCTTCTTCACGTTTATCTCGTTGCTTTCTTGACCCGCTAAGATGAGCTTTGCGCCAATGGCCTGCGTCGTTTTGATCGCTGTCCAGACACCCTTGCGCGAGATCATTCTGCCAATGAAGAGGAAATAATCGCCCTTGTCTTCGCAAAAGGGAAAGTCAGCAGGATCGAAGTAGTTGGGGATAACACGATCATAGTAATTGCCATTGACGCTCTTGCCGGGGTTCTGGCTGCCATAGGTAAAGTTTTGCAGGTAAGCACTCTCAAATGCCCGAAAGCGAGTGTATGATCCTCGATAGCCAACCCCCGGTTCACAGGTCAGCCACAGTTTCACGCCGTCTGCAATTGGCTTCTGGTAGACACCCTGGGTAAGCAAGAGAAAGTCGTCAGGCTTCTTGCGCTTGTTGATCTCCTCAATTGCTTTGGCATAATACTTCTTTGTCGTCTCTGTTCGTGCTGAATTGAGATCGTGACGAAAACCAACACGCCGGTATGGGTAGCCGATCCCATCACATTCCTTGCGGCAATCCCCGCTTCCCCACGCTTGGCGAATATCCCTGAGCGTATGCGTTTGCACAAACTCTGTACACTCTGCATCCGACCCCTCTGCGCTGTAGAGATAGACAGTGTGGCCGAGGGACATAAGCATCTTTGACAGACGCCATATTTTAGTCGTGAAAGCGCAGGCCGGAAATTTGCTAGAGACGGGAAGATGAGAAAGACCAATCATGTGGAATGTATGCTTTTCCACAGAAGTCGCCTTACTCATTTTTACCTCCTTGAGTTGAGAATATACTGGCTGTCCCCGAACCAATCTTGACAATAAAGTATTTCCATCTCTCACAGTTTTCTCATTTGTCGCATCAAACCCCGCTTTGCGAGAGGTGGCATAAAATGGGATCGTCCTGCAATCTGGATGCAGGAGTTTGCCATCCTTTTGCCAGAGGTAAAACTCCGGAAGCGGATCGCCGCGCTCCCAGCCACCGAGCAGGCCGAAACCAGCAATGGATAATTTGTCTAGATTTTGCAAGGTGTGGTTGAGAAACGGAATGATGCCCGCCCCGCCGAACCTTAATTGACCGTTCTCTATTGCCTTATGCCTGCCAGCAGGACACTCGCCAAACAGGGTCCTCGTTGAATCCTCATAGATCGACTGCGCAATCTTGGAACCTCGTCGGCAAGTTGCTCCGTGCATGCAAAATGGCCAACCAGTCTTTGTCCTAATCCCATCTGGATCGTCGAGACCGACTAGCATTTCCTTGTCGGGCTTCAGCAGATCATGAAACGGCTTGAGCGTAAAACTATCCAGACCCATGACTGTACCGCCTCGCTCCATCATTATCCGCCAGATGCAGTTGTCGAAGATCGCTACTCGCTTGAAATGATCGCCGCGCCCCTCTAGCATCGGGAACTCAGGGATTTTCCAGGGGTAGCTCACGATCTCCACCTTGCCCTGGATGCGATCGAAGTACTCACCGGTCGGCGTCTCCACTAACCACAATTTGACCTTCTCACCAAACGCCTCAACCGCGCTGGTGATCCCCAAGTAATAAGCATACGGAAATTTAGGCCCAGTATTTACAAAGTGTACTCTCATCAATAGAATATCCTTTCTAGCTTTCGCTTAGGTGACTCAGGGGCCGACACTGTATATTTGCCCAATGCCATTGCCCCACAGAATTGCAGTCCACGTGGATTGAACTGTCTATCAAATTGCCCCCGATCTTCCTTACGGATATTAGGGTTGACGAAGCATGCACCGATGTTCAGCGCCGTCGCTGCAAGGTACACATTCTCTCCTACAAAGCCCGCGTCCAGATATGGCATGAAGTCTCTCTCGGCAGGAGACTTGTAAGCCAGCATATCGGCAAAGAGCAATAGAATGATTTGAGCGCCTCCTAGCCAGTTTTTACCGCCGACTAAAAGACAGTCCAATTCAGCTTTTTCCCTTTCTTCTGTGACTGGTTTCACGAGGATAGCCTGTCTATTGCAAGATGAGGGAGATAGCCTAATTGCCTCATAGATTTGATTCAATTCTACTTCTGTGATTTCCGCCTCGCTGAAAATTCGCTGGCTCTTTCTGGCTCTCAGTATGCCAAACAATGCACATCGAACTTCTGCATCCATCTGTGGCTTGCCAGAAATGGACTCTCTTTTTCTTGCCTGATGTTCCAAGTATCTCTCCTGGTATACATCAACTTGTTGGGAAAACACCGTAATATCCTCTCCCCTTACAGCCAGCTTGCCCCGTGAACTGCTCTACCTTTCCCTCACCACCAAGCCATTCATTCAATTTGTTCTCTGTCAGTGTGTGGATGTGACCGACGCTGGTCGGCACATCGATCCATTCAAAAACACGAACGATATCGGCGACCCGCTGCGCACCTGCAATCACTAGTTGCGGGTTCTCAGTGTGCTGAAGACAGTTATAAATCCATGCTTCTGTCCAGTAGTCATCGTGAAGTGAGAACAGTTCCTCGCCACACATTTTCCAATAGCACAGGTCGGGTGCTTGTTCATATCGTGCCAACACCCAACGCGGCATGTGCATCGGGTCAATCACAACGCCATACTCGTAGTTAGTGCATTTGAGAAGCAGGCTGGCTGGTCCTCCCCCGACGTCCACGACTGAGACGCCGCCGAGGTCAAAGTTGTATGGCGATTTGCCATTATGGAAAGTTTGCAGTCCCATCCGGTCGGCATAGAGAAGTTGTTTTTCCTCTTCCCCAAATGTGTTTAGACTTAGCCCGTGCCAGTCTTGTTCCCACTTTTGCGCCTCTGACCATTTGCTCATTAGTAATCCTTAAGATATGCGGGTTGTACCGTCACTGGATAGAAAACTCGTGTATGCGCCGCAATGCTTGGCGTGTTGAACGCTCCCATATCGTATCCGCCTACCCTGTCCTGGTCCTCGTCACGGATCAACGGCCAGTATGCCACCAGGTTTTGTGGATGGACAAAGAGGGGTGAATAGCCTTTGGCGAGAATAGCAACTTCGGCATCGGTAAGCGCGACATTCCACAAAGCAACTTCGCAAATCCTGCCACTTGTGTAGTCGCCGGGTGACGAGTCGCGTTTTCCACCAATAGCAATGGCATCAATCGACGCATCATTCGATATTCCTGCGCTCGTCCCTTTCGAGCCGCCGTCTATGTACGACGCCCTGCTGTTGTTGTTGATGAATACACCACACGCGTGATGCCACGTATTGACTGAATATCCAGTCAACGTATTGGCACGAAAATCCCCTCTCCTCACCCGTGCCTCAATGTGGTCACCAACGAGGTCGCCACGTAACGTTAACGCCCAATAATCCGAGCCGCCTGCGGTGTCCGTAACCTGTATCAACGTCTGCTCGGCGGTAGCGTCGTCTGAATAGAACCAGCATGCCATCGTCAGCGGGTACGCTGTGATAGGCGTGCTGGCGATGAATAGATATTCGGATGAACCATCGTCAAATAGTCGCGCCATATGTACTATGTCTCCTTGATCTCGACTGCCACTAGCTCGGCATCTCCCGCCGCCGTATCACTGGCTGCGTCTCGTGTGACTTTGATTCTGAATGATTCGCCTACTGCGATGCTATCCATCTGTGCACCATTCGTGAACGCAATTGAGACGATGTCTACCAATCCAGATGTGCCAGGCACAACTGTATTATCCACACTTTGCACTGCCGCAAAGCTATCGGCATCAATATCCTGTTGTTGATCGCCGATGCGTTCCAATGCCGCATCCCAGTCAATGTCACCGGAAGTTGCTGTCGCCATTGCATAATGGATGTAGACTGTGATACCACCAGCAGCATAGTGACGCGGCATAATGGCTGTGAAAACGGCACTTTCGTTTGTCGTGTCGTCAAAATCCAAAACGGGGTGAACGTTCCGCGTATCAAGCGTAGCGTAATTTGACGTTGGCGGTTCATTGTCAGCGGGCCGGAAAATGAGCAAGGTATTCCCGCTTGCCGTTGGAGCCGCGCCGGTGTCGCCGTCTGCACCCGTATCGCCGGCCGATCCGGTATCACCATCTGCCCCGGTATCGCCGACCCCAGTATCACCAATTCCCGTGTCACCTTGAATTCCGGTATCACCAACCTGGCCCGTATCGCCAATTCCGGTATCACCAACTCCGGTATCGCCCTGAATTCCCGTGTCACCGATGCCTGTATCTCCGACGCCAGTGTCGCCTTGAACTCCAGAATCGCCCTGAATTCCAGTATCGCCGACGCCCGTGTCACCGGCCTCGCCAGAGTCACCTTGAATTCCCGTATCGCCAACTCCCGTGTCTCCGATTCCAGTGTCACCAGCCTGGCCTGTATCACCAATCCCAGTATCACCAACACCCGTCGCGCCGACTTGGCCGGTATCGCCAATTCCTGTATCACCCTGAATTCCGGTGTCTCCGATTCCTGTGTCGCCTTGAATTCCCGTCGCGCCAACCCCGGTATCACCTGCCTGGCCTGTATCACCGACTCCCGTCGCGCCAACGCCAGAATCACCTTGAATTCCCGTCGCGCCAACGCCAGTATCTCCAACTCCGGTATCGCCCTGCTGACCCGTGTCACCGACTCCCGTCGCGCCGATTCCGGTGTCACCGCTCGCCCCAGTATCACCAATTCCCGTGTCACCCTGAATTCCAGAATCGCCGGCCGATCCCGTCGCGCCAACTTGGCCGGTGTCGCCGATTCCTGAGTCACCCTGCGACCCTGTATCTCCAATTCCTGTGTCACCGACTTGGCCTGTATCACCGACCCCGGTATCTCCAATTCCGGTGTCGCCTTGTTGGCCTGTATCTCCGACGCCTGTTGCGCCAACTCCCGTATCCCCGGCCTGACCCGTGTCGCCAACCCCTGTATCTCCGATTCCTGTGTCGCCGCTCGCCCCAGTGTCGCCGATTCCTGAGTCACCCTGAATTCCTGTTGCGCCGATCCCGGTATCGCCAGCCTGGCCTGTGTCACCTTGGATTCCTGTGTCGCCAATACCCGTGTCGCCAACTCCGGTGGAACCAACCTGACCCGTGTCGCCGGCCGACCCGGTATCGCCGCCAACTCCCGTCGCGCCAGCCTGACCCGTGTCACCGATTCCCGTTGCGCCGACGCCCGTATCACCACTTTGGCCTGTGTCACCAATACCTGTTGCGCCGTCTGACCCGGTATCGCCAACCCCGGTGTCGCCTTGAATTCCTGTGTCGCCGACGCCTGTGGCCCCGACCGACCCGGTATCGCCGATTCCAGTGTCACCGATTCCTGTCGCGCCTGTCGCGCCCGTCGCGCCGGCCGACCCGGTGTCTCCAATGCCTGTGTCACCGACACCTGTTGCACCCCGAATTCCCGTCGCACCGACCGCGCCGGTGTCGCCGATCCCGGTATCACCAACACCCGTCGCGCCGACTGTCCCCGTGTCGCCAGCCTGACCTGTGTCACCAATGCCTGTATCTCCAACGCCGGTATCCCCGGCCGCGCCGGTATCCCCGTCCGCACCTACTCCAACTTGTTGTCTTGCATCTAAAAGTGCCATCGCGCACCATCCTCAAATATCGAAAATGGCTTGCGCGATTTTCCTCTAGTGGTCGGTTAGCCAGGCGGCGAACCTCTATTCAGTTTGTAGAATTCTCCCTATGGCATACTTGGCAACTTGCCTCGAGTCAACGGTTCGTCTGTTTGCGTCAGGGTGCACTTGCAGACAGTGACACCCCCCGCGTCAATCATACATTGCAGGTTCGGACCCTGCGGCCTTATCCCCGCTGCATTCCACATGGAAATTCTTTTCACCTTGCCGTTCAATTTTGAACAGCTCGTGCACGGCTCCTGTGAATGTATATCCCACCGCGCCTTGAAGTCCTCTCGCGCAGTGAGCATCGCCTCGTGCATCACCTGCGTGTACCGTGCCTGCCACTTCAGAGTGCGTTGCAGGTGCGGCCCCAACTTGAAGTCCGGCCTGGCCTTCGCCTCAATGTCGTTGCCAAACGGAATAATGTGCTGCATCTCATTGGCTGTGATTCCCTCAATGCGGGTCAATTCACTTTGCGTCAATTCGTCTTCTTTAATTCCAACTTTTCTTGCGCCTTCGATCCAGGCACGACGTAGGTTACGTTGCACCGTTGCTGTCATGAAATCAACGAAATCAAAGTATTCGATCTTGCCTGACCATAGTCCGCGCACAGCCGCGCGCAACCCCAGGCCATAGTCAGAGAAACCATCGTGCACTATGAGTCCGGTCATGTTCTCCTCTTCCCGTGGCGCATATCCGAGTGCCTCCCTCGCCTCGTCGTCGGTGACTGGCATGGCGCCAGTGAGAGGATCGGAGAGTTTGCGGATCGCGCCGGCCGTCTTGTCCTTGATGTCGGCTTGCTCTAGATCAGTCAGTTCAAACAGGGACGGCCACGACCAAGTACCATCCTCACCAAGTACGCCAACATTGTAGTTACCTGAGTCGGGGAGAGGGAGGATACCAATGAGAACGAGGCGATCAATGAAAGGCCGGAGTATCTCCGGCTCGGCATAGTTTACCTGCCGACTGGCAATCGAACCAAACCATTGTCGGCTGTCTTCTTTCGCCGCCGCTAACTGACCCGCTGCCGAGCCAAGTAGCCGCCGCTGTGGAATACCGGTGGCCGCTGCGATCAATTTGATCGTTACGTCAAACAAGCCAGTCGGATCAACAACCTCACCGGGTAACTGTGTTGCATCGACGCCTTCGAGGAACAAAAGGCGCGCCACGTCATGCAGGTACTCATCAACCTCCTCTTGTCGCGCGGCCTTTGCTGCTGCATCGTCAGGCAACTCGTAGCCCTCACGCGGCGTGAGTAAAGTCCCCGGCCTCATGTTCAACCAGGTCGCCTCAGCCGAACCGCCGACGATCTTCATGAGATCGTCAAGGCGGTTGAACACTCGCTGTAGCCTCGGCAGACCATACGTCTCGCTGTCCAACTTGCCCTCTGCCACGTGGATCAACCGCGACCAATGCACAGTTCTCGTGCCACTGCTTTCTCCAAGTTGGACGCGATACGTCTCTGGCATACCAAAACGGGGCGAGTTTGCATCTGTATTCCACGTGGAAATGGACGCGCCAGCCTCGCTAAGAGGATTCAGGTAGAGGAGAGAAGAAACGCCTTGAGCGGAACGAGCTTCAACGGCCCTGCCTAGATCAGGCTGGCCCTTGACGCCGAGGAGCAAAACACCATATCGCCCGATGCCCGACAACCTGTCAACTCGCATGAGCTTTGACCAGACACGATGCCTGGTTGCCAACGTATTCCATGCCTGAACAAACGCCGTATCCTCGTTGCCGTCCTCGCTTACCATCGGTGGTTTCCGCCAGGTGTCCTGAGCAGGGAGATCAACGATGCGCCCGGCTATGTCCTGGCGTTGGTAGCGTTGCGAGTATGTGGCCATGCTGATCGTCTTGGGATAGCCGAAAACGAGATAGTAGTCTCGACCTCCTCCGTATGCCGTCTGGCCCAAGTCTGCGGCCAGTGATGCACGCCCAGGCGAGAGCGCAAATAATTGTTGCCGTCGTGATAGTTTCTTCATTGTCGCCATTCTTTCTAGTCGTTCAGAGGTATCATTGGGCCAAAAGTCACAGCTTTATCCAAACCCCTTTTTGCTATATCGCTTATCACACCTCGTGCTCTCCGAACAGCGGGTGATTTCATATTGCCCCCGCGATAAAGTATTGAGGACCGACCGCCGGCTATAATATCACGTGCACGCTCAAGTCTGCGGTATGCCCCCTGACTTCGACGAAAATTACGTTGCCTGCTACTTATCTTTCCTATGGCCTTCATAGCTCTGCTGACGAAACGCTTCTGTGCTGCTGGCCCACCACCTCTACCGCCGCCACCGCTTGACCTACCCATGCTCTCGCCTCCTGTCCTTGACGTGCATATTTTCCGGTAGCCACGTCCAGCCCCGCGCCAAGCACAGCTCCTCTACCGCCTTGCCCCCGCCGTATACTGCGAACAGCGGCGCGCGATTCCCAGAATGTTCGCAAGCCAGGTCGTGATCCGCCACCACCAAGTCTAGTTGCTTGCTCAATCCCCTGGTGGCATATGCGTTCCAGCCCATCGGCACCCCGCGCAAATTCAGGTCGGCATATCTGGGCGCAACACACAAGTTTACGAATATATGCACGCCGTAGTGCTGCCAATACCGCGCTAACCAACGTCTGCGATAAATCTGCCACAGTATCACCGCCATTGGCATTTGCGCGTTTGTGCTAAAGTTCGGCTCAACCACGTTTATGCATTGGCTGTTGACTACTGGAGTTGGGTCTTTCCACAACGCCTCGAATTTGTAGTCATCCGTGTAAAAGTGGTATGTACCCGACATCTGTGCCCGTCGCGATATTTCTCCCCATCGTGTCCAAGGCAGCACTAAAAATTCAGCTTGCATGGTCATGTCCAACAAAGGGATACCATACTCATTGTCTGTAGGAAAAATTGCATCCGGCACATCCCTGCGTGCCAACGGACGCAGCAACTCGCGCATTCCAACCTGTATTGCCTCCGGCTTTTCTATCACCGCCACCCTCCTACTTTCTTTTTCGGCTTCTCTCCGAGGCCGTCCACGTATGCGACGGCATAGCGGAGAGCATCGATGCCATCGTCCTCCTCTTTCACCGGTTGTTCCTTTGTGGTTCTGCTTGACCATACATAGCTGGCAAACTCCTGCTCCACGGCATAGGGCTTACGTGCCTGCTTGAGCACTTCATCAACGCGCTTGAGTGAGTCACGAACGACAAACAAACGGGGCTTGCCGTCACCCGCCACCCTGAGCCGCTCCTGGACTGCGTTGATGCCTGGCTTCACGCTGTTAAAGCCGGCGACGGCTGGCAGTCCGGCCAGCCGGAATTGGTCAATATATGCAGGCTCGGAAGGGTCACAGACAAATCGTTCAATGCTATACCGATCCGCCATATCCTTCCCTGCCTCAATCCACCAATCGATGGTCTTCCCCGTCCGGTAGACCTGCTCTACCAGGTACATCCGCCCATCGCCATCTATTGACCACACGCCCAGTACCCCCGGATGCCGGTAGCCCCAGTCCACCCCGGCAATGTGCCTGAAACATTTTGGCACACCCGATGCATAGATGAGATGTACCGCTTCATTCCACTCATCATAGACTGCGCCCTCTGCCTGAACCGGCTTGCCCTCTAGCAGCCGCACCCGACGCGCACCCGTCAACGCTTCCAGCACCGCCATAGTTCGCTTGCCCTGCTCTGTAATTTCTCCAGTCGTCTGGTCGTACAGAGCAGGGTTTTCCTTGTGGAATGAGTAGAACAGTTTGAGAGGCGGACGGTGGTACATCCAGTGTGTCGGGTAGGTTGGATTTGCATCACCCATCGTTCGCGAATATGGCATGTGCCCCGCCCGCCCTGTCGTGCGCGTCGTCAAGACCTCCCACTCGGCCAAACTTAGCTCTTCGGCTTGATTTGCAAAAATCAAATCGTACTCACCCGATAGCACTTTCTGCGCCCGATCTAATCCCGTAATCCAGATGCGTGAACCGTTTTTGTAGTCAAACCACTGCGGCTTGTTCTCTCCCCCGTATGCTGTACATGGCCACGCGTCGCGGTCAGGCCCTAGCACTTTCTCTGTAAACGTCTGCAAGATGGTGCTGTAAGTACTCGCCAGCGTCTTGCGCATGAGAACGATGGATGCACCAGGATACTTGCAGGCGCAAACATGAAGGTAGAATAAAGAGGCCAGACTTTTTCCCGTCTCGGCCGGGCCGTGTATCAAAGACTCCGATCCTCGATATTGCACAAAGTCCGCAGCCCCACCATAGAACGTGAAGTTCGATTGCCCGGGCTGGCCCTGCCGGATTCTATATCCCGCCAAGGTCTATCCCCCCGACGGTTATCGAATGTTCAACCGATCCGCTGACTTCCTGCTTTTGCGTTGCCTTGCCCATCTCCCACTCAACGATCTCAGTTGCCACACCTTGGCGGATCCGCTCATCGTCGCTGTCAAGACCCTCGGTTTTGACCAACATCGCCTTCGCCAAGTTCCTTCGCCGGACGTGCAGTGCTGTCGTCAAGCCGTCTTGGGCCATGAGACGAACAGCCTCCCTGACAATATCCGGCCAGTGGTAGACAGTATACCGCTTGATACCAATCGCCTTAGCCGCTTCGGTATCAGTCGAACATTCCTGCCTCGCTACAACAAACCTGACCTGATCTGTAGAAAGTTGCGCCAGAACTGCATCTAGCTGCTCAGATGTGCGTTTTTGTGACTCTTTTTGTGTTTCATCTGCCATAGCTATTTCTCATCTGTCGTGGCCGTGCTCCACCTGGCGACATTTGCATCATCCACGTCGGGAAGAGAGTGAAGCCGGTCGGTCACAATCATACCATCCTTTTTCCTCAATAGCCAGAACCACACTCCCAGGTTGATTGCAGTTACAAAAAGCACACCAACCGCGCCTCCCACAAACCATACCAAGTCTCTTGGTGTCATTTCACCTCCCTAACATTAAGGAACTTTCAATTATGCTAACTCAAATTAGCTAATCTCTGTGGAAACGTGGCTATTCCACACTGTCCAGCTGTTCTCGATATACCCTGAGCGCGTTGAGTTGCGCGTCCAAGCCTGCGATTCTCGCGTCTAAGAGCATTTGCGCAGCTCGTAACGCAAGACAGTCAACAGGCGATGGTGGCGTCGGGGGTTCTGGCCCAGGGCCAGGTTGTTCACCAACCAGGTGCAGGCTGGTCTCCCCAAGATACCAGTCTGAATGAGAGTCGCTGGCCCATTTCCCCCAAAACTTGAGGAAAACCGTGACGTGACTTTTCTTTGCTATGGCCTGGACTTTCAGTTCTCTCCATTCCGGTTGACCCCATTGCCAGTCTGACCAGATAATTTTGTCAGACCAGGGGTTAGTCCCTCCCTCAGTGCCGATGCCGATGGCCGCATTAAGCGCACCCTCGGAGATGTTTACGTTGTCTTTCTTGGAACACCACGCCTGCCATATTGCGCTGGCCTCAAGTTGTGCACCTTGCACTACCTCAGTACGTTGCCAAAGAACAGAGACATGAGAATGGAAACGCAAAAAGCCTTTGACGGCCTTAGCATGAAGGACAAGACGCGCCTCGTTTGGCTTGCTCTTGGAAAGCATAGCCACTTCCGGCCGAGCGATGTAAGGCAATTGGCTATCTTCAAATGGGGCCACGTAATCTGGCACTTGACCCTTCTCTTTTGTCCACCAGGCAAGCGTCCACAGGTCAGGAATGTACAGTTCCCCGACCCCACCCTGGTTATGCCAACCACCGTCAAAGATGGGGTTTCGCAAATACTCTTCACTCACTTTGTCTTCCTCCCTAAAATAATAACTCGCGTGTTCCTTTGGACACCTGACGAAAGTCACAAATTGACCATCCAGTAAACGACCGGCAGCCTCTTTGAGAAACCACGTATGATTGCAGCCCTCGTATGGACAGACAAACGGATCGCCATCCGTTCCCAGTAGTTGAATCCAGCGACCCTGCCAAGTCACTGCGAAGTTACCATCCCCAAAAACGAGAGAACCCGCCCCGCTTTCACGTCTGCCCTCTCACACATTTCCTCAGAATCGTCGAGAAACTTTTTCACAGTCTTCAGATAAGCCACACTCAGCATGCTCGCCATCTCTGCCTCTTCCCAACTCATGACAATCATTGGCGATGCACCCTCAAAGACCTTTCTCCATATGGAATAGACGATACAAAAATTATCGTCGTCGGTTCCAATCAGCACACATGGAGGATGGTGCAAGTCATCTGTGTTGCTGACTAGGAGAGGATTGTAGATGAGCTTAAACTCGTTTCTATTCCCTAGAGTAGAATGAATCTCATGCATCACTCCAAGTCCAACAGGGGTACAAACAATCACCTGGTACGCGAGGGAATGTCGGATATCTCTCAGTTCAAGACCTTCTTTGAGTTTTGTGACTGCCTTGAGGAGATCAACGTGGTCGGGGTAGAAAAGCAGGCAGACATCGGTCTGCTGAACGGCTGCCAGCATGTCTCCGTTCTCGACGACTATCACGTCATGATAGTCCGCTAGAACTGCTGCAACCTGTAATGCAATTCCTGAACCTGAAACCGCAATTCTCATACTCTCATTGTACCATGGCAGAGGGGAAAAGTCAACCAATGATCTCTCGAAATTTGTCCAAGTCCGCAGGGATGTCATATCTCAATGTTTGCATCATTGGACAAGAAAGGAAGTAGAACAAGTCTCAGCAGTCATATCATCTCAATTGCCAATATCGCGTTGAAGAGCACGTCAATAGGGACAGCAATAAACGAGGTCCTATATCTCTTGTTCGGCGAAAACCGACGCTTGTATGTCCATAGCCACTGGTGATAGTTTTTCAACCATGCTCTTTGTAGTAAATAGAACGGCAAAAAATACACTTTTCTGGTTGGCTTGATCACATATACAATGTAATCAGTGATCTTGCTCTGGCTAAGCCAGCCCACCACGCGGCGATCATAATCGCTGTACTCCTCCAAGCAGATGTCACCATAGTCCTCTTGGCGGATTTTTTCATCAAAGTACAATTTCTTACCATTGCCAAGTGTAACGATTTTATCAACACCTTGCCTTTGCAACGCCACATCTCTTACCGATTCAACAGAAACAACATTCGGTAAGCACGAAATATAGATCGCGTCAAGATCAAGTTCCTCTGAATCCACCCAAGATTGCTCAAGATCAGTCTGGAAATCTCGGATCACAGCGTTTGGTTGCCCCACCTTGCCCATCCCTCGCGGCGATTCCTGCTGAATAATTCTATCTTGCCATACTCTGGGTACATCGCTTCAATAATCTCGTAAAACACATCCGGCTTTTTGCTATGTTTAAGCCTTGGCGATTCCACTACAGAATCGTGCCGGTTCGCTGATTCTGGCACTGGTAGACTGCCCCTAACGGCGATCAACAAGAGTTCGTGTCGCTGCCTTGCATAATATCCCATTCCGATCCTGTCTTTGACCCACACCATACAGGTACGATATGTAAATCCCCATTTCTCAATCACGGTCATTGCCTCGGCGAGTTTCGGGCTTGTTGCCCACAGGAATAAAACCGCGTCTGGTGTTGCTAACTCTGAAACCGGCAAACTCTGAATATCGGCAAGCGCCATCGTCGGGTAATGATTCTCAACCTTTCGATTGTCTGTCTTAGAGTGCTCATATCGCCACGGCGGATCGGCATAAATGACAGAGTATCTCTTACTTGTATCAAGCTCGGTATTTTCTTCTGTTATCTCTAGCACCCGCTCCACACGTTTCTTGCGGTTGCGTTTCTTGCGTTCTTTTCTAACTGTCGTCTTGCCAGCTACAAGCCGATCTGCAAGGTCGGGCTGTTCCTTTTCAATAGCTTTCATATCAACGACAGCGGTCTTGCCTACGTTGGCTTGTGTGGCGGCCTCTTTCGCTGCATCCTTCACTTTTACCGATTTCGGTAAAAGTGTTTTCTGTCTCCCTGGTGCAGTGTTACCGTGCTCTCTCTGCCTTTCCTTTGCTTCCTCAGCAAAGGCAGGCTCCAGCTTCAATGCAATCCCCACACGTTGATCGTAGGTCAAGTGTCGCCGGTGCAGGTTCATACTCACCACGAACGCCACAAGTGATCCTTGCCCGCTCCAAGTTCTGAAACGCGGCTGTGTCCCTGTCTCAGTACAGGCCCGGTGCCTATTGCGCCCGTCTATGATGCTCCCGTCAGGATGCAACCAGATTGCCTCAAGCAACCCATTCTTGGCAATGTCCGCTTTTAGCTCCTCGTACTCTGGGCCGTCCAGTAATGGAAACAGATCAGCTACTTTGTTGTAGTATCGATCTTCCTCTTCCATCGTTACCCCTCCAAATGAAACGCCCCCGCAAGCCTGGCGGACTTGGTTTTGTTCAGGAACCAACGTTAAGGCTTTTGGGGGCGTATAATGAACTATAACAGCGAAATCCGCCCACGTCTCTAGCTCCTGAACGCCCCCAGTATAGCACACCCGTTCTAGTTTGTCAAACGCTGTCTTCTGCTCTACCGGGACAGACAGTGCTTTTTCGAGGTTTCCAGAGACCTCCATAGAGGCCATAGATATAGGCCCCCCTCCCTATTCCCCACGTCCGAGTCCTCTACACCGACCACCCTCTACACAAACTTCCTATGTGGAAAGCAGGCAGTTCCACAAGCCAGAGAGTTAGCACTCTCGCCTTGAGACTGCTAACGAGTTTACCTTAAAACATTAAAACATTCACGAAATTACTTGACAGCGGCAACTTTCTGTGGTATACTGTAGACAGTAAGTTGCTAGTGGCAAGCAAGTTCAACCAGGAAGGGAATCAAAATGACTGAGAAATTTGAAATCTACCCAGTTCTAAAAAGCGAAAAGCCGCTGGATATAAAAAAGCGGCTTGCGGCCAAGATGGGCAAAGACTGGTTCACCCTGGAAGCAATGTATTGGTCTTTGACCCCAATAGACGAGATGGATAAGGAAGATCTTGAAGACTCGCTAGAGTTTGAAAAGGCGAGTCGGCAAGGCGTCAACGAGACAGAACACAGAGGATTCTACGCGGTCTACATAGAGCGCATGTAAGGAACCAAGGCCCGCCGGGAGCCTGAATCCCGGCCGCGCCTGCTAGAGTACAGGCATCGGATTAACAGTTTTTTGAGTGAAAAAGGAGAACGAAATGATAGAAATCAAGTTTGAAGATGGTTGTATAGTAACAGTTAGCGAGCACGTAGTCACATTGGAGAACGGTGAGTTTTTTACAAACTCCAACGTGGACTACTACTATGACGAGGGCGGCTA
>Ga0315533_1000994_pt1 | contig 22773 bp, 22 predicted proteins | sample SalMarSW160130MG_FD_203081 | JGI IMG/M metagenome (GOLD analysis project Ga0315533, IMG submission 203081) | Salt marsh sediment microbial communities from the Plum Island Ecosystem LTER, Massachusetts, United States - Salt Marsh Sediment SW1601-30 ... | reverse complement strand
TACTGCTTCTTCCAGTGGTAAAGCACGCTTGATGTGATGTTATATCTGCGGCAGAGTTGCGCAGGGCGGCTCTCGCTGCTCATGAGTTCTTCCACCACTCGGCGCTTGAATTCTAAACTGAAACTTCTCTGATTCCTCATGGCAAGGTCCTTTCTCCTTTCGATTATACTCTGACCCTGCCAGACCTTCCTAATATTCCTAACCCATTGTGTCCAGTCTCAGGGGTTCACTCCAAAAATAGAGCAGACGAGACTAAGCAGGCATAGAGCTCTGGACGTTAGATAGAATTAGGCTATCACCAGATGAAGGAGGTATGACAATGGCAACAGTCAAGGACGTTGAGGAACAAATCCAAAGAGTTGAGGGCTTCAAAGTGAAAATAAGATGGCACAATGGTGCTGATGTGCGGAGCACCTATTCTCATTTATTACCATATCCCTACGACTGGAATGCCAGCGATGAATGGACTGTGCAAGAGTGGAAAGACGAGCGTTTCACAATTTGGTACGCGGGATTTAAGGTAGATGCCTTGCGACATGGTGATAAGCGTGTGGGTCCCCAGACAAGACTCAGGAACCTTAGGCAATATACTTCCGCGTAATCGTTCAACCGTCCCACAGTTATGTATCTGGGTCCATCATTACTCACCAAGCCTCAGTAAATCCTCATCATTGCTCAGTTCATCCCCAAGCAGATGCACTTTGACCAGGTGTTCAGCCAACTTCTCTCGCCTCTGTCGGTCTTTGATTACTCCTATCAGATGGTAAGAACCCACTTGAAGCAAATGCTCAGCAATGACATACCGGGGGACTTCAAGGATTGCAGCCATAAACTTGACTCCGAGAATAATGTCCTCACTACAATTAAAGTTCAGCTGTTTTCTATTGATGGCTTTGGCGTATTTCTTCTCAATTTTGTGCCGATATTTGGCTTTTAACCTGTGTAATAGCTCCATTTTGTGTTCGTTTCATTCATTTCTAGGTCAAAATCCTAGGAACATTACATCAAATATGGATTTTCCAATTTTCACTCACACTAACCCGATAAAATGCCGTTGGAAGTGCTGATAAATGACTCTTTTTGAAATGGAATTGAGATATTCCGTTTGTTCCCTCCAAGCTGAGCCCGCTAGCAAGGCTCAACTTTGAATGGTTCGACTGTTATTCTTCCTCTTCTTCTGGATTTTCCTCGATGGATTCCTCGGCGTCAGCAACCATGTTGTCATAGAGCTGACCTGGGATGCGGATGCAGCTGGGTTCAACGCCCAGTTCTTCGAGTTCTTCCAGCAAGTGCTTCAGATTTGGCATATCTCACCTCCTTGTTTTAAATTTAGTTTCATTATACAAGGGGGGGATTTCTGTTAGGCGTTTGACGATTAGCGGACCGACTGCAATAACCTACTATACAAAAGCATCTTGAGTAAGATGTAGGGACAATTTGGCTTATAGAATACAACTTCAACCGCCCGCACCAATCTCTTGTCTATCTTCCTCCTGTAGAGTATATTGAAAGGGGACTTGCTAAGATTAGCAGTCCAGTGTTACCTATATGGTCAGCCAACACATCCGGTTGTGCTTAAGTCTCATCTGTGGTACATTCCGCTTTGCCTCTTTTCTCTGAGCCAGTATCTTCTCTCTCGGAGCAAAATATGGAGGTCGTCAGCGAAAATGGGACAGGTTGGCGTTTGGATCGCTGGACATCTCAGCAGGCAAGTCACTTGCTCTATAATTAGGATTCAAATTTGAACAATAGCCTGTATCGTTACTGAGTTGCACAGAAAGCCAAAAAGTGACATACCAAGCGTTCTTTTGAAGACCGCCGTGACGATAGATATGGGTCATCGCAGAGCCGCCTGTCTACTGCTTCGCCACTTGCGGTATCGCTCCCTTGCTCTCAAAGATTCACAAGTCTGGCAATATTTCTGAGGCCGTCCAGTCTTGCGTTCAGGTTCAGGAGGCAACGGACGACCACATAGTTTGCAGTGTGGAGGTTCATGGTTTGCCTTATCTTCTTGTTTCTCAACTCTTTTCTGCCGAAGTTGCTCATAGTTAAGGATGTTAATAACGGTTTGTATTTCATCGTTTAGATAGTGGCCATAGCGCTTAATGAGCCTACATTCAGTCATGTCTCGAATGTCCTGAGTCGTAATCTGCCTGCAAGCACTTGGCACCTTTGTATTGAACAAGATGGCAAACCTATCAGGGTTAACGATGGGCCTTTCCACGCAATTACTTCGATAGCTATATCGCCCTACAGTCCAAATTGAAGTAGCTCAGAGTTAAGCTGGCTACAAAGTCACACTCATCGTCATTGACTTCTTCTCTTTCCAGTAACGATTCTTCTGGTATATACTCATATCTGTATTTGCAAAATCATGTTTATGGAGCAGCGAGGTGATAATAAATGGCCGAAGCTGAACTAATTCCTGAGCTTATGATTAAGGCCATGGCTAAGGAGATAAAGGATGGCGACAAGGTCGCACATGGCCTAGCATCTCCTCTTCCAATTCTTGCCATGTCGTTGGCCAAGCTTACACACGCACCTAACCTAGTCTTCCTGTCTGTCGCTGAGGGGCTCGATCCAGACCTTGGCAAAGTAAGACTGACAATTTCTTCCGCTGACCCAAGGTTATCTGTAGGGGCCACAGCATTTTCAGAACTCGTCGATGCGTTTGACTTCTGCCAGAGAAAAGAGCTCGATTTGATGTTCTTAGGCGGTGCTCAGATAGACAAATATGGCAATACAAACCTCAGCGCCATAGGTGAATACCATAGGCCTAAGGTCAGACTCCCCGGAGGGGCAGCAACCGCCCATATGACATCAATTCTGCCCAAGATTGTTATCTGGGCGACGAGGCAGAGCAAGAGGGTATTTGTGGAAAAGGTAGATTTTAAGACAGGGGTGGGATATCTAGACGGAGGGGACAGCAGGGAAAAGTCGGGTGCCTGGCCAACTATGTTAAAGATAGTAACAAACCTGGCTGTCTACGGATTTGATCAGAAGACCAGGATGATGAAAGTGGAATCGATTCACCCTGGCATAACTGCCGATATGATTGTTGAGAATACAGGATTTGCTATTGAAATACCACCAGATGTTCCCACAACAGAAATGCCTACCGGAGAGGAGCTACGCACTATAAAAAAGCTTGACCCTGACAACATCAGATACTCAGAATTTAGATGAGTCTACGATTTCGGCCCTTCGATAAGAGGTCTTGACATCCACCAGAGCATAATATCATTGACATTAGTGCCGGTGGGACCAGTGCAGATGAGAAATCTCTCGCCGCTTCTTTCCTCCAGCTCTTTGAAGAAACCATAAGAGTCAAAATCTGCCACAGACTTTTCCGGACTTACGCCTTTCTCTCGTGCCAGTGTGATAGTGTTTCCATCTACTATTGCTCCTGCCGCCGGTGAGTTTCCATCTATCCCGTCAGTACCAGCAGAGAGGACTGTCCAGGGGTAGCCAGCAATTTTTTGGGCAGCCAGAAGTGCATAGTGTTGGTTACGCCCGCCTCTACCCTTCACATATTCAGGGACTCTTACTGTGCTTTCTCCACCGCACAAGAGAATTCTGGAAATGCCATCCTTCTTGACTTTTTCAAATAGTTCCTTTGCCTCATGGAAGTGCTTTTCTACTGCCTGTTCTACCTTTCCTGTGACTGGTGTGAAATCGACTGCTGGTTGCCCTATTTCGCGGTAGCCAGGTCTACTCAGTTCCCTTTCCAGGGCTCTCAACAAAGAAGAGTTAGATGCAACCAAAAAGCTAAAGGTACGTTTGGCTAATTCCTTTTCCCACAATTCCCCTTTGAGCGTCTCCTCTTCTTTGCCTTCGGTTCCTCTCTGCAAATAATGCTTTATCTGCGCTGGTATTTTCTCCCATAACCCGTATTTTTGTAACACTTGGATGGCGTCCTGGAAGGTGCTGAAGTCGGGGACAGTCGGCCCAGAAGCAATGGAGGATAAATCATCTCCTATTACATCTGAAAGTATTAAGCTGAGGAAATTTGCCTCTCGTGCCGCCATGCGGAGTTTTCCTCCCTTTACCCCGGACAGATGTTTCCTTACTGTGTTTATCTCTTGAATAGAAGCGCCCCCGGTTACCAGAAGTTCGTTGGCAATGCAAAACTCCTTCAGTCCAATAGCATTGGCAGGCAGAGTCAACAGGGAAGAGCCGCCACCCGAGATGACAGCCACGACAAGGTCTCCTGCCGTGGTCCTGCGCAAGATATCCAAGCTGGATTTCGCTCCGTCTACGCTTGCCTGGTTAGGGCTAGGGTGGTCAGCAGCAAAGAATTTCACCGCAGGAACCTTTTCTCTCGCTTGCTCTCGGTACACATTTACCACCCCACCTTGGAACTTCTGCCAAAGAAGAGGATTCCCCTGCAGTATCTCCACCACTGCCTTACTCATAGGCACTCCCGCCTTCCCCGCCCCCACCAAATATATGTTCTTAATTTCAGAGAGCAGATAGCTTCTATCTCCCACCTTAAGGGCTTTCTCTCCCTCATCCCAGTGTATTGCTCTTTTTACAGCAAGATATGCACTGGAAAGAGGGAGAACTAACTCTCTGAATATAGCTCGGAGTGTCTTCTCTTTGTCTCTTTCTTTTGCCGCTTGTCGCTGGAACATCTCAATATGCCAAAGAATTCCTCGACACCACAAAAAGGTATTGACAACTCTAACAAGAGTGCTATAGTTTAGCTAGAGCCCTTAAGATTAAGCAAACTGCCATCAGAATACTGATTGAAGGAGGTAGAAATGGCTGAGAGTTTTGATATCTTAATCAAAGATGGAAATGTTATCGATGGGACAGGAAGCCTTTGGTTCAGGGAAGATATTGGGATAGACGAAGGAAAGATAAAGAGAGCGGGTCCTACTGCCAAGGATGGAAAGAAAACAATAGATGCCAAAGGAATGGTAGTCGCGCCCGGTTTCATTGATTTACACAATCATACTGACTTGACTATCTTGCCATACCCAAATGCGGAGAGCTACATAATGCAGGGAGTAACAACAGTTGTCATAGGCAACTGTGGATTATCCATGGCACCGGTAAATACTGGCAAGGTGGACCTGTTAAAGCGCTATCTTTCGCCCTTCCTAAAATCGGGTTTCGATTACGGATGGGACTGGAGAACACTAGAAGAGTACTATAAAAAGGTTGAGAGACAAGGGGCTTCCCTGAATCTTGCCCCGCTGGCTGGCCAGGGAACGATACGTTTGGCGGTCAAAGGGTTTGATTCCAATGAAGCTTCAAAAGAAGAGATGACTGAAATGAAGCAACTTCTCGAACAAAGCCTGGAGGAGGGAGCTTTTGGAATGTCCACCGGCCTTATATACCCTCCTGGAACCTATTCTAGCACGGAAGAGCTTATCGAGCTGGCGAGCGTGTTAAAGAAATACGGAGCGATATACACCACCCACATGAGAAACGAGGGCGATAAGCTGATAGAGTCGGTAGAAGAGGCTATCAGAATAGGTGAAGAGAATGATATTGCGGTTGAGATTTCTCATCACAAAGCATCTGGCAGAACAAATTGGGGCAAGATCAATGCCACCCTAAGAGCAATGGAGCAAGCAAGAAAAAGAGGTGTTGAAGTAAACTGTGATGTCTATCCTTACACAGCAGGGAGTACAACAATAACTGCGGTACTGCCCACGTGGGCTCTTGAAGGTGGTGTAGAAAATATGCTGGAGCGCCTGAAGAGCAAGGAAGCAAGAGAGACGATAAAGAAAGAAAGCGTTGCAGGTACAATGAAAGGGGAAAACTGGATTAAAGCTGCCGGGTGGGATGGCATTGTTATAGGTGAATGCGCATCGAAGAAAGAATACGAAGGAAAATCCTTGGAAAAAATCTTGAAGGAGAAAAATAGACTCAATGAGCCATACGAAGGGTTTTTTGACTGGCTTTTGGAGATAGAGGGAAATGCCACCATGGTTATCTTTGTGATGGATGAGGCTGATGTCAGGACAGTGATGTCCAGCCCGTTATCATCGATAATTTCAGATTCATGGGCAACGGCTCCTAGTGCAGGAGGGAAACCTCATCCCAGGGCATATGGTACTTTCCCAAGGGCTCTTGGCAAGTATGTCAGGGAAGAGAAGATTTTGACGTTGGAAGATGCCATAAGAAAAATGACCTCGTTACCCGCTGGGAAATTGGGATTACAGGACAGGGGTATCATAAAAGAAGGATTCTGGGCTGATATCGTTGTGTTTGACCCTGATAGGATTAAAGATAAAGCGACATATGCTGAGCCGCATCAATACCCCGAGGGAATAGACTATGTCATTGTAAATGGGCAGGTTGCTGTAGACCACGGGACGCTGACAGGGGCAAGGCCTGGAAAAGTCCTGAGGAGGCGTTAGATTGGAATAGGAAAGTCTTAAGATTACAAATGAGCTGAGAGGAGGAGAAAAACATATGAAGATTCTGGAAGAATATGGTATTGAGGAAGACCCCAGGCTCAAGATAGCATTTAAGGAAATGCTGATGACGTTTGGCCTCTGCATAGTGTACTCGCTGACTACTCTGGCTATGGACTGGTCAATCGGGATGTCAAAGCCGCCCCAGGAATATTCCTATATCCTCGGATTTCCCACCTGGTTCTTCCTGGGAATTATCGTTTGTCCACTGGTCTTTTTCTGTGTAGTCGTTTTCCTGGTCACACGTGTTTTCAAGGACATGAGTCTAGAACCCTGGCTTTCTGAAAAGAAGGGGAAGGAGGGTAAATAATGGAGATAACATATCCTGCAGCCTTGGGGGTATTCTTTGCCTTCCTCGCTATCCTCGTAGGGATAACGGTATACTCGGGGAGGATAATGGCGGCGGTCAAGGTTGATAAATATGTGGCTGACTTCTATACGGCCGGCAGAGGACTGGGAGCAGTAGTCATCGCCATGATGATAGCAGCCGGGCTCTGCAGTGCCGGGACATTTTTAGGAGGTCCCGGGCTCATATGGCAACTGGGGGCCGCATTTGCTCTGATAGGAGTTGCCCAGGTCTTTATGAACTTCTACGTTCTAGGGGAGTTTGGGAAGAAGATAGGCATAATCGCAAGAAGAATCAATGCTCAATCACTTGTAGATCTCTTTATGTATAGATATGAGAAGAATAAGGCTGTAGTAATCGGGACTGTGATTGTTATGTTTGTATTTCTAGGAGCGTATGCCTCGGCACAATTTGTTGGTGGGGCGAGAATCCTCGAGGTAATGACCGGCTTCCCATATTTCTGGGGATTGCTCCTGTACGGAGGTATTGTAGTTTTATATACCACTTTTGGTGGGTTGAGGGGTACAGCTTTAGCCATCCTGGTGCAAGGTTCAATAATGACGATTGCAAGCCTCATTCTTATGTTTGCCGGTGTCCATCATATGGGAGGCGTTGAAGCGACATTTAGGACGATAGTAGAGAGAACTCCCGACTTCGTTACACCTTCAGGCTCGGCACATCTTAGCCTTGCATATATTGCGTCGTTATGGATCACCTTTGGGCTTTGTATAGCCGTGTTACCTCACGGCCTTATGAGCACAATGGTCTATAAGAGCACAAAAGCATTGCACAGGGCTATTCTCATCGGCGGCGGGCTGGTGCTCTTGTGGACGATTGGTCTTACAATAATGTGTGGAGTCGCTGGGAGAGCATTGAGTCCCGAGTTGGCTGTGCCTGACTATAACCTGCCATTCCTCGCTTTCGCTTCACTCCCTCCGGCTGTTGCTGGCCTAGCGCTTGCCGGTGTCGCCGGAGCAATCCAGTCCACCGTGGGTGTGATGCTTATTGTAATAAGTTCGGCATTGGTGAAAAATGTCTACAGCACTTACATAAAGCCAAATGCTTCTGCTGCCCTAATGAAAAAAGTTACCATGGGCGCCACAGCAGGCATTGGGGTTATAGTATTCGGCCTCGCATTCAGCGCACCTCCGGCGCTCGAGATGATTATTATCTTCGCCATAGGTGGCCTGGCATCAGCATTCTTTGCCCCACTTCTAGCTATGTACTGGCCCAGGGGGAATCAGTATGGAGCGATAGCGGCGATCTTCGGGGGAATGATATATTACATAATAGGTAAGCGGTTCGCTCCAAGCATAGCGTTGGGGATGGACCCCATAGCTATGTCGGTGCTCCTGTCCATTATTCTGATGGTGGTCGTAAGCCTGCTAACCCCGAAGCCGTCCAAAGAGACCATTCAGTTGTTCTGGGGTAAGAGCAAGGTCTAAAGGGTAGCGAAATTGAGATTGGCTGTCTGAATTGGCCTAAGGATGTAGCAAATCACTAAGAAAGGGAAAGTGAGCTTCTCTTCCTAGCACAGAAGAGAAGCTCACTTTTACCAGGAGCTACCCCGATTACAATAAAGGAATCAGTTGTCTCGACTTGCTATTTGAGACAGGTGGTTCAACATCCAACAGAAAGTATCTCACGAAGTGGGCTGTCTTCACCGGCTCAGAATAGCTTTTTATTGCCACCACGTAGACTTATAAGGCACCTTTCACATCCCCCAGGTTCGCTAAAGCCGAGCAATACCCTCTGCGCCACTCATCTGCCCGGCGATGGACAAGCCATGGAGACAGATCAAGCAGCCCCCATATAAGAAGCCCGTTTTCATGACCCTGTATTGCGAACTTGGAAGAGAGCAAAGGGAAAGCTTGGCTCTCATTTCGTTTCAACAAATCAGGCATAGTTCTCCCCTGCTTTAGCTAGGCCAAAACGCAGGCTCTGACCCCGCCTTAAAAGTTGAGCCCAGTCAATAGCTTCACCAGTCTCTTGAGGTTAACTGCCGTAGATGACAAAACCGCAAGATATCAACAGAATAACGACAAAGCTATTGACAAGTGAGGAAGGCGCTATTATAGTTAATGGCCGTAGAGGGTCATCCCACGACCACAAGGGTAACAGACACGAATAAGGAGGTGTAAGAGAGATGGAGAAAAGATGGTATTACATTCTGGCAATTGGATTTAGTTTTACGGTTGCCATATTTGGAGGGGCTTTCGCTTCAGGCAGAGAGATAATGCAGTTCTTCGGCCAATTTGGGTCTCTGGGCTTCTGGGGAGTCATCCTTGCCCTGGCATTATTTGCCTATTTCGCCATAATCGGTCTAATCACGACTTGCCAGTGGAAGACTTTTGACTACAAAAGTTATGCGCTAAGATTGTATCGAGAATTTATGCCTGAGAAAGTTGCCACCAAAGCCTATTGGGTGTTCGAAGTATCGTACTTGTTTCTATGCATCCTGATCCTTGGAATCATAACTGCTACTCTAGCGTCGATGTTTGTTGCAGAATTGGCAATGCCATACGGATTAGCCATCACTATAGTAGCTGCGATAATTCTAGTGGTGGTAACCTTCGGCGCCGATATTATTCGGGCATTCAACTTCACCATAACCTGGTGTCTGCTATTGGCTGCGGTAATAGTGTTCGCAATCGCCTTCAGACCTCTGGCTGGAGAATCGTGGAGCGTGATAACCTCTGGCGTCGGCCCTGGAGGTGGTGGATGGGCAGTCAGCTCGGTCCTTTATGTCTCCTATAACCTTATGGGAGTAATAATGGTAACCTCACTTGCCGAGCCTATAAGGGATAGGTTTAGTGCTCGCTCCGCAGGACTCATAGGTGGAATCGGTATAGGACTACTCATACTGTTTGAGTTTGTATGTTGTATGGCATTTTACCCCGAAATTGTGGAAGAGGTTTTACCCTTATGGTTCGTGTGTGCCAAGACAGGCTCGGGACTTGTCAGATTTGCTTACGATTTCATTCTAACAGGGGCCATATTGACTACGGGAATTGCTGTAACCTATCCTCCAGTAAAAAGGTTTACGCCTCTATTAGTCAGGAAGCTTGGAGCGGAAAGACGAAAGCTGTCTGGTTTCTTACTAACCCTAATACTGATACTCATAGGTTTGGGCTTGTCAACTTTCGGGCTCATACCTTTGGTGGCCAAGGGATTTACGACGATGGGATGGATATTCACGGTGGTGTTTCTTATTCCATTGGCGATTTTCGCTTCGAAGGTGGCTTGGACGCAAAAGACACAGCAATATTAGGTGTAGGGGGAGAATTCCAACCTAAAATGAAGTTAGTATCCAAAGAACTGGGCAAAGTCGAAGAGCTGAAGATATTCGTACTAGCTGAAGACCACGCCGGGTACGATTCGCTGTTCTGGGCCCAGTTTGGCACGTCATTCCTCATCAATTGCAGGACCGGTGATGTGGAGAAGAACATCCTGTTCGACGCAGCTATCTTCGCTGAACCTATATTTCACAACATGAAACTTCTAGCACTAGACCCCAAGAAGGACATAGATGTAATAGCTATCTCTCACTGTCATTTTGATCACACGGGTGGATTAGTTGGAATGTTGAAGGAGATTGGTAAGCAGAATATTCCCGTAATTGCCCATCCAGACATATCTAGGACAGTTGTAGAGATGGAATCATACCTTTGGTCAATAGGATTGACTACAGAAAATACCAAGGAAAGCATCGAAAGAGAAGGTGGCAAGTGGATCTTGACCAAAGAACCGATGAAGCTTGCACCCGGGGTGATGACAAGCGGGGAAATAGAGAGGGATTTTGAGAAAAAAGTAACCTTAGCCTCTTACAACCTGGAAGCCGGTAGGCTAGTGAAAGATGAAATACTTGATGATATGTCCTTATACTTGGATACAGAAGAGGGTCTAGTAATAGTCTCAAGCTGCTCCCATGCCGGGATAGTAAACATGGTAAAACAGGGTATGAAATTGACCGGAGAGGAGAGAGTGAGAGCAGTTATCGGGGGATATCACCTAATAGATGCTGATGCAGAAAGAGTAAAGCTAACCGTTAAGGCCCTGAAGGACTTAGGAGCAGAAAGAATATATACTGGGCACTGTACCGGCCTGAGAGCAGAAACTGCCTTTCTTGATTCTTTCGGAGAAAGATTTGAGGAACTTTATAGCGGGAAAATCATTAGATTCTCTAACATCCGTTAAGTTGTAGACGGCAAAACGGCATCAAACGAAAACAGGCTCGCTTTCAGTGGGAGCGGGCTTGTTTTTTGCCTTTCCAGCTGAACAATCAGGGCACCTTGAATGATGATAGCCAAAGCTGTTGAGATTCTTCGCTTCCTCGGATTGAAACAGAGTCGTTAAACCAACGTATTATGGAAGAGAAGGCAAAGGAGAGTATCGAACCTCGCTTTTGGGGTCAGCCAGTACATCCTGGCTTTGACGCCGAGCAGACAAAGCTGGTAAGCTACAATGCCCAGAGGAGCCAAAGTAATGTCTAGTAACGTAACCATGGAGAAGATTGTTTCCTTGTGCAAGCGGAGAGGATTTATCTTTCCCAGCAGCGAAATATACGGGGGCTTGAGTAGCTGCTGGGATTATGGCCCTATGGGGGTGGAGCTTAAGCGCAATGTTAGAGATGCCTGGTGGAAGGCTATAGTCCAGGAGAGAGATGATGCGGTGGGCGTAGACACCAGCATCATGATGCACCCCGATGTCTGGAAAGCCAGTGGACATATTGACAGTTTCACTGACCCTCTGGTGGAGTGCAAGTCCTGCCACCTGAGGTGGCGAGTTGAGGAGATAGACAATCAAGCGATGAAGCAACCCCAAAAGCAGGAGGCCCACCCCCCCCCACCCCTTATCCGGCGAGGGATGTGTCCCAAGTGCGGCGGTGAGTTAACTGAGCCGCGCATGTTTAATTTGATGTTCAAATCCTTCATGGGGCCTGTGGAGGAAGAGGCAAGCACGGTTTACCTTCGCCCTGAAACAGCTCAGGGCATGTTCGTCAATTTCGAAAATGTGGTTAATACCTCCAGAAAGAAATTGCCTTTGGGCATTGCTCAAATAGGTAAATCGTTCCGTAATGAAATCACACCGGGAAACTTCATCTTCAGAACAAGGGAATTTGAGCACATGGAGTTGGAATACTTCGTTAAGCCTGGAACTGATGGACAATGGCTTGATTTTTGGGTGAAGGAAAGATTTGACTGGTATGTCAAGCTGGGCATCAGAAAAGAGAATCTGCGCCTGCGCCAACATGGCAAAGAAGAGCTAGCCCATTATGCCAAGGATTGCTATGACATCGAATACCTATTTCCTATGGGCTGGTCAGAGCTGGAAGGCATCGCCAATAGGAGCGACTACGACCTAACTCAGCACGCCAAATATAGCGGCAGAGACCTCAGTTATTATGATGGGCAGAGCAGGGAGAGGTATATTCCCTACATTATTGAGCCTTCAGCCGGCGTTGATCGCTCCGTCCTGGCTTTTCTCATTGACGCCTATCGCGAAGAGGTAGTGGAAGGGGAAAATAGGGTGTTTCTGCGTCTCGACCCTTCTTTAGCTCCTATGAAAATAGCACTCCTGCCTCTGAGCAGGAATGAAAAGTTAACTCCTTTAGCCCAAGAGGTCTACCAGCAACTGTGCTCGAACTTCATGACCGACTATGATGATTCTCAAAGCATAGGGCGGAGGTATCGGCGTCAAGATGAGATTGGCACTCCCTTCTGCATCACCGTGGATTTTCAATCTCTGGAGGATCATCAAGTCACCGTTCGGGAAAGAGATAGCCTGGCGCAAATTCGAGTGCCCATAGAGATGTTGGAGAAAACCCTAAGGGCTAAACTGAGCGGTGAGCCTTTTGACGCCTCCCCACTATGGGCCACAAGACAGAAACAAAACTCCTCTTGATGGCTTGCGCTAGCAGTTAGAGCATCCCGCCTTCGACTATTTCCTGGCTGGTTCTGGTATATCCTCTTCTAGTTCGATGAGACGCTTGGCGTATTCCACAGATTTTTCCAGTCCAGCATTAGCTCGGATCACCAGCTTGGCTCCCTCTTGAGAACCCCCACCGTGCATGCAACCGGGTACGCCAGCCCCTAAGGTGAGCCACTCGATAAGACGTGCCACCTTGGCCCGAGATTCTGCTGACGATGCCGCCTTAAGATACTTTTGCACCAGATGACCATAGTTGACATCGGTAAAATCGCGGTAGGAAGGCATGCAGCCAGTCTCACCAATGCCACCAGCGATGTCCTGGGTAATCATCTTCGTCTCATAGGGCAAAGTAGCCACATAAACCTTATTCACATTGGAAAGCAATGGGTCGCAGAGCCAAGCCCCTGAAGGGTGCCTTCGCCCCAAGACCGAAGCAGCCACACCTAAACCAAAGGTAGTTTCGTTGTTCATGTACATCTTGGCGAGCTTCTCATTGAAGACCCTGGTGGAGAGACCATTGGCTCGGGCAATAAGGGCAGCAGCACCACACATCAGATCTCCCTGCCCGGCCACGCAAGCTCCAATAGCAGCGCGATAAGGCATAATGAAATCCAACACAGCCTCGGTGGAATACTTATATTCACCACACATGAAGACTCTGTCCCTGGGGACAAAGACATCCTGGAAGAACAAGTAGGCTTGTGTGATGCCACCCTTCTTAACAGGGATATCAAAGCCCTCCTCCAACTCCCGAGTGTCGCTGGGATGTCGGGCCTCAACAATAGTCAAGCCCTCGATATCCTTGGGAATAACGAAGGCAACGGCGAAATCCTTGTCAGGCTCGCGGTAGCCTGCCCCCGGCAAGATGAAGATTTCGTTAGCAGCGGCCGTCCCACAGATCATTGCCTTAGCGCCGCGGACTACTATACCATCATCCCGGGACTCTACTATACGCAAGTTCATGTCAGGGTCCTCCTGCTGGGAGGGAGGCAGACTACGGTTACCCTTGGGGTCAGTAAGGGCGCCAGATATGGTAATATCGTTGTCCTGGGCATAGCGGAGCCATTCCTTTAGACGCTCGTGGTAGTCTGTGCCAAGCTCCTGATCCATATCACACGTGGTAGCCCACATAGAATTGATGGCATTGTACCCAGCGCAACGTCCACCGGTGCAAGTTCCAGTGAGGTGATAGGCAGCCCGCTTCATCTTGCAGTTGGCAACCATATCCTCAGCGCACTGGTTAACGGAGAGGTAGCGGGAGACCTTCTCACCGCTGAGGTTCGACGTAGTAGAGAATAAGTCAGCATATTCTGGGTTAAGAGCAGCAGCAAATAGCTGAGCGTGACCCTCGACAGTGCCTCGAGTATTGGGGTTGGTGGTAACATCTTGGATAAGCTCACCGAACTTGTAAATGTTGGGCCTCATCTTCTTGAGACTCTCCCTGTATTGTTCAGCAGTCTTTAAAGCCATTTCCGGTACCTCCTTATCGATAAATCAGACTTAGCTCCCCAATATTATCATAGCCTTGCGCTGATTGATAATCCTCTCCAGTGCTACCCATGTGGTCAGCCAGCACATCCTATTGACAAAATGGCAAACCAAGACATACCATTACCAAGCTGCGTGCATAGCGCCACGTAATCTATGAGTTTATGAGGAGGCAAAGCTATGGATAGTCTGTTGTCTGAGAAGGAACTTATGTTCAAGAAGCAAGTGCGTGACTCTGTTACCAAGGAGGTCGAGCCTCTTGCTGCCGAGTGGGACCGCAAGGACGAATATTCCATGGAGGCCTTCAATAAGTTAAGAGACATGGGGCTAACCGGGTTGAATGTCCCCCAGAAGTATGGAGGCCAAGGCGGCAGCATGATGGACTGTCTCATTGCCGCAACAGAGCTGGCCAGAGCTAGCGTCTCCTTAGCTGGAATCTTTGGTACCCATGTAGGACTAGGCCTCAGTGGCATTTATAGATTTGGCAACGAGGAGCAGCGTCAGCGGTTTGCTGTGCCAGCAGCAAAAGGGGAAAAACTATGTGCCTATGCTATGACTGAGCCCGACGCCGGGAGTGATGTCGCCAGCATGACAACCACGGCTAAGAGAGAGGGTGATGAATGGGTTATTAACGGCGTCAAGCACTTCATCTTTGGAGGCAATATGGCTGACCTCATCCTTCTCTTCGCCACAATAAATAAGGAGCTTAAAGGAAGAGGCCTCACTGCTTTTGTTGTTGAAAAAGGCACTCCAGGCTTCTCCATAGGCAAGGTAGAAGCTAAAATGGGTATACGTGGTGCTAGCGCCGCTGAGCTTATCTTTGACAATTGCCGTATCCCGGCATCCAATCAAATAGGGGAAGAGGGACGGGGGATGCGCATTGGCCTGTCAATTCTGGACGAGGGGAGGATAGATGTTGCAGGCCAGGGTATAGGCGTAGCCGAGGCAGCACTGGAGGCTGCCATAGCGTATTCCAAGCAACGCCGAGAGTTTGGACAATTCATCAGCGAGTTTCAAGGCATTCAATGGATGCTTGCTGATATGGCTACTTCTGTCGATGCCGCTAAACTTCTGGCGTATCGAGCCGCTCGCCTGGCTGACGCTGAGCAACGCTACACCAAGGAGGCGGCCCAGGCAAAGCTTGTCGCTTCTGAGACAGCTGTGGAAGTCACCCGAAAGGCTATCCAAATCCACGGCGGCTATGGCTATATGAGAGATCTACCACTGGAGAGATTCTACCGTGACGCCAAAATAATCGAAATATACGAGGGCACCAGTGAAATCCAGCGATTGATTATAGCTCGAAGCCTTCTTGCTTGAGCTAGGCCAAGTGGAAACTCTCATCTGATTAACTCGAATCTAGTCACGTCCACCAGTCCCAAATCAGTCAGCCTTAATTCGGGAATCACCGGCAGAGCAAGGAAGGAGAGGATGGAGAAGGGAGCTGGGGGCAACTTCCCCAGGCTGGCACCGGTTCTTTCCACCTTCTCAAATTGGGCCGCAACCACCTCCAAAGGCTCAAAGGAAAGCAGCCCGGCAACAGGTAATGGCAAAGAAGCAAGGATTTTGCCTCGGGCACATACCACCAGCCCGCCCTGTAATCTAGATACCTCTTCCACTGCTTTAAGGATATCAGAATCGCTGGTGCCAACAGCTACGATGTTATGCGAATCGTGAGCCACAGAGGAAGCTAATGCCCCCCGCTTTAAACCAAAGCCTTTGACCAAGCCCAAACCAATATTGCCGCTGGCTTTGTGCCTTTCCACCACAACAAGCTTTGAAATATCCCTCCCCACATCAGCCACAACTGCACCGTCCACAATTTTCATCTTCTCTACCCTTTTCCTGGTGACTATCTGTCCGGGAATAACCTCGATAACCGGGTGGGCTTCCTTGGTAGTCGTTAACCTGAAAGATTCTATGGTAAGGGGCTTGATATGCACAGTACTGGTTAACTCTGAAGTGGTATCTGGCAGAGAAAACAAAGGCCTGCCGTGCCTTCCCACCAACTTACCTCTATGAAACACCATGTCTATTTCTAGCTTGGAAAGGTCGGTGATGGTGATGAGGTCAGCCAAATAACCTGGGCCAATAGCGCCTCTGTCATAGAGGCGGAAGTGCTCAGCGGTGTTGATTGTCGCCATCTGGAGTGCTCGGACTGGCTCTAAGCCTTTGCTGATGGCTCTCCTCACCACCCAATCAACGTCGCCCTCATGTAGTAGATCGGAGCAACTACGGTCATCCACTACGAAGATGCACCTCCTATAAGTTTTGTCAGTAACCAAAGGCAGGAGAGCATCCAGATTCTTCTCTGAGGAGCCCTCTCGAATCATCAGGTACATGCCCTTCTTTAGCTTCTCCTTCCCTTCCTCCAGAGTAGTGGATTCATGGTCAGAAAGAATCCCCGCTGCTATATAGGCATTAAGCTCTTTCCCACCAAGCCCTGGGGCATGTCCATCGATCACTTTGTCCTTTGAAGCGAGAATTTTGCTTAGGACTTCCTCATCACCATTTACTACAGCAGGAAAGTTCATCATCTCTCCTAAGCCAATAACATTGGAATAGGACAGAATTGTCTTAACCTCCTCAGTGTTTATCTGAGCACCTGACGTTTCCAAGGCAGTTGCTGGAACACAGGAAGGAGCCATGAAAAGCATATCCAAGGGCAGTCTGTCTGCCCAGTCCATGACAAATCTTATGCCCTTCATTCCACAAACATTGGCAATCTCGTGCAAATCAGTTACTACGGTCAACGTGCCCCTGGGAACAACTGCCCGAGCGTATTGAGCCGGATGAAGCATAGAGCTTTCTATATGGGTGTGACCGCTAATCAACCCTGGAGCTAGGTAACTACCGTGCAAATCGATGATTTCCTTGGCCTCACTATAGTCCCCTACGCCAGCGATCCTGTCGCCACAGATAGCCACATCACCTTGCTCCATCTCCCCAATAAAGGTATTTATTATGCAGGCATTCTTTAGCAATAAATCTGCTGCTCCCTCGCCTCTAGCCACTGAAATAAGCCTAGTTAAATCCATCCCTATTCCTCCAGAAAACAGATGTCGGGAAGATAACGAAACTTCTCATTCCAGTCAAGGCCATAGCCAACAATGAATTTGTCGGGTAAGACAACGCCAAGGTAATCGATGGATACTGGCACCCTACGGCGAGATGGCTTGTCTGTTAAGGAACAAAGCTTCAAAGAGGCAGGCTCCTCCTTCCTCAGGTAATCAAGCAAAAAGGAGATAGTATTACCGGTATCAACAATATCTTCGATAACCAGAACATCTCTGCCCTTTATCGCTGCCCTAAGCCCTTGAACTACTCTAACCTTTCCCGAAGCTTCCCTGGCAGCACCATAGCTGGATAGTGTGATAAGCTCAACCTCCAGCGGCAAATCGAGCTGGCGGATAAGATCGGCCATGAAGACGAAGGAGCCCTTAAGGACACCAACAAGCAAGGGCTGCTTTCCCTCATAATCACGCTTGATTTCACCAGCTAACCTGGCCACGGCGTTTCTTATCTCATCACTGGTGATAAGGATCTCGGGTTGAGAAGTCATATGCTTTCTCCAGTTCATATAACTGCAGTTTACTATATCCAGGCAGCCTTATCTAGGCACTTCATTTGTTGAAACTTTGCACGACAGTGTTTGCATCTCTTATTGATTCATGTTATATTGTATTCCAGTAAAGTGGGTAAGAAACCCACTTTTTTGCTAAGTCTGATTAGGTTAAACAGAAATGAAGACGGAGTTTATGGCTGCTATTACCCAACTCTCAGCTGAGAGAAATCTACCTAAAGAGGTAGTTCTGTCAGCTTTGGAGGCAGCGCTTGTTTCAGCTTATAAAAAGCATGTATTCTCTCCTGAACAGGACGTTACAGTCAAGATCGACCCTGAATCTACCAATATCAAAGTCTATACTAGAAAAGTCGTAGCTGATCCAGTTACAGACCCGCACAAAGAGATCTCCTTCAGTGAGGCCCAAGAACTGCGCCATGAGGTTCAAGTTGGCGAGGTAGTAGAGGTAGAATCCACACCTAAAGATACTGGGCGTATTGCTGCTCAAGTGGCAAGACAGGTTGTTTTGCAGCGGTTGCGCGAAGCGGAGCATTATGCAATCTACGAGCAATTTGCTGGAAAGGAAGGTGAAATCGTAACGGGGAGAGTTCAATTTATCCAACCCAAACAGATTCATGCCCTTTTAGGTAAGAGAGAGGCAATACTTCCTCTCAATGAGCAAATGCCCAACGAACATTACCACGCAGGACAGCAACTCAAGTTCTATCTTTTGGAGACAAGCCAAGGAGCTAGAGGACCGCGAATAGTGCTTTCTCGATCTCACCCGAATTTAGTACGTCGCCTTTTTGAGCTGGAAATCCCCGAATTTCAAAGCGGTGTTTTGGAGCTAAAAGCCATAGCTCGCGAAGCCGGATACCGAAGCAAAGTGGCAGTAACAACCCACCAAGAAGGCGTCGAACCAGTAGGTTGTTGCCTTGGACCTCGGGGTATCAGGCTGCAAAGCATTATTAATCAACTAAATGCTGAGAAAATAGACGTAATTCAATGGCACGCTGAGCCCAAGATATTCATTTCCAATGCCTTAAGCCCAGCTCAAGTGGCAAGTATCGAACTTGATAAGGCAGAGAATGCAGCCACTGTGGTTGTCCCTGACAAACAGTTGTCTCTAGCTATAGGAAAGGGCGGACAAAACGCTAGGCTAGCAGCCAAACTCACAGGTTGGCGAATTGACATTAAGAGCATCTCTGCCGCTGAAGCAGAAAAGGCAAGTTTGCCACAACCCGCTCCCGAAACGTTAGAAGAGGATGAGTTGCTTTCTGCTGTGGTAAACGAAACTCAAGAAGTGGAGCCCCTTAACCAAGATGAAAGAGAAAGGCTAGATGCACTTTTGGCTAGTGATGCATTTGGATTAGCCGTGGAAGCCACTCCTGAGAAAAAGGAAGAAAAAAAACAGCTTCGCTTTGCTGAGGATATTCTACTAGGCGCAAAGAAAGACATAAAGTTGGAAAAGGAGAAACCTAAGGGCAAGGGATACAAGAAACGAAAGGTTTTCGTTGAAGATGATACGCAAGAGGAGTAAACATATACCGCAACGTACTTGCATTGCCTGCCACCAGAAGAGAGACAAGAAAGATTTGATCCGTTTAGTGCGCACTAGCAATGGAAACACAGAAGTAGATCTATCTGCCAAGAAGCCAGGCAGAGGTGCCTACTTGTGCTCACAAAAAGACTGCTGGGAAATAGGGCTAAAGCGAAATCACTTAGAACACGCCTTGAGAACAGAACTTAGCGATGAGAATCGTCAAGCTCTACTGGAATACAGCAATAGCTTGCTAAGGGGAAACTAGATGAGTAGAGATAGTTCAGGGCTGATGGCCAATCAAAAGGAGAGAAACACAGCTGAAATGAATCAGGCAGCTTTGCCGCAAATTGAGCTTCCGCCTTCTGTAACCGTGAAGCAACTGGCTGACAGCTTGAAAGTAGAGCCGGTGAAAGTCATTAAGCAGCTTATGCGACGGGGTATCATAGCCAATATTAATCAACCCATCGATTTTGATACTGCCGTTATGCTAGCCCAAGATTTTGGCCACAGAGCTGAGCCCAGAATGGAGCGCCACATCTTGCCTTCTCACAAGAGGGAAGTCGGGGGCAAATTACAAGCCCGTCCTCCAATAGTTACCGTGATGGGACATGTTGACCACGGTAAGACAACTCTCCTTGATGCTATTAGAAAAACTGATGTAACTGCTCATGAGGCTGGAGCCATTACCCAACATATTGGTGCTTATCAGACTACGGTGGATGGACATAAAATCACCTTCTTGGATACTCCCGGGCACAGGGCTTTTACCGCCATGAGGGCTCACGGGGCACGAGCAACTGATATTGTGGTTCTAGTCGTTGCTGTCGATGATGGTGTTATGCCTCAGACTATAGAGGCTATCAACCACGCCAAAGCCGCTGGAGTGCCTATAGTGGTTGCCATCAACAAGATTGACAAGGCTGGTACCAATAGCGATCGTATAAAGCAGCAACTTGCCGATTCAGGGTTAATCATCGAGGAATGGGGCGGTGATATTGTTTGTGTTCCTATCTCAGCAAAGAAAGGCCAAGGAATTTCAGATTTATTGGAAAACTTGTTTCTTGTTGCTGACATATTGGAGCTAAAAGCTGACCCTGATTGCAGCGCGGAAGGCGCTGTTATTGAGGCTAAGCTCGATAAGACTAAAGGCGCCTTAGCTACCCTTCTAGTTCAGAAGGGCACTCTCAGATTAGGCAATACTGTGGTAGCTGGCAATACCTGGGGCAGAATCAAAGCCATGTTCAACGACCAAGGAAAACGAATTAAGAAAGCAGAACCATCAACCCCGGTGGAAATCCTAGGCATGAACGGTGTACCAAAATCAGGCGATATGTTTACTGTAGTTGCTAGTGAGCATCAAGCGCGGAATATGGTGAGTAACCAAGAGGCTAAGCGTCAGCATGCGCCTTTAAGCTTAAGCACCCTTTCCAGCCAAATAGGCAAAGGGCAACTGAAGGAGCTTAACATAGTCTTGAAGACAGATGTTCAGGGTAGCATCGAGCCAATAAAGAACTGCATAGAGCGACTAAATACGGAAAGGGTTAGAGCCAATATTATCCACGCTGCTAGCGGCAGCATCACAGAGAGCGACGTGCTCCTAGCCTCAGCCTCGAAAGGCGTCATTATCGGATTCAACACTAGTACTGCACCTGGAGCACAGCAGCTAGCCGAAGCAGAGGGAGTAAGCATTCAACATTACGACATAATCTACAGGTTGGAGGAAGATGTAGGAAACGCGCTGAAGGGAATGCTTGAGCCAACTTATGCCGAAGTGCTCTCGGGGCGCGCTGAGATACGAGCTATATTCGCCAGCAGCAAGCAAGGGCAAATAGCAGGAATCTATGTCAAGGAGGGCAAGATCTGGCGAGATGCCAAAGCCAAGATACTGCGACAGAATGAGGTAGTCCGCGAAGTTCAAATCTCCAGCTTAAGGCGTTTCAAGGAGGATGTTACCGAGGTAGCTGCTGGTCTTGAATGCGGCATAGCTGTAGAAGGATTTATCGACTTCCATATCGGCGACGTTGTCGAGCTTTATAGAAAAGAAAAGGTAAGCTAAAACGCTCATATCTAGTCCCCTTAGTTGAACTTCGCTTACTTCTTCGAGGAGGCCAAATGTCTAGACGAACTGAGCGATTAAACAAAGTTATTAAGCAAGAAATCAGTAAATTACTTGAGCGCGAGGTCAACGACCCAAGATTGAGCAACCTTATTTCCGTGACACAAGTTTCACTCTCAACTGACCTTAAATATGCCAAGATATTTGTTAGCATTCTAGGAGACGAAAACAATAAAATAGAGATGCTAGCAGGTTTTAATGCTGCTTCCGGGTTCCTACGCAGAGAATTGGCCTCACAGTTGAGGTTAAGATACGCCCCGCAGCTTAGCTTTTATTATGATGATTCTATTGAGCGGGGAGCAAGGCTGCTAAAACTAATCGGGCAAGTTGGCAACGATAAATAGCCTGCTGCTTAGTTTTTGGCGAAGACGACCTCCTATTCAATCCCACATAATCTTTTTGCAGCTTTTTTCTTCGCGTCCAAATTGATCTGCCTTTGAATCATAATCCTCTGGGCCTGTGGCGAGCCTGCTCCATGCATAGATTCAGGTAGATAACACGCTGCTCCAAGCCCCATGGTAAGGCTTTCAATCAGTCGCAGTATGCGAATACGGTGCTCTACAGGAATACCCTCAACACCTCTTAGATACTTGGCCACATATTTGCCTATCTTAGGGTCTCTAAAGTCTTTTTCAGAGGGCATGGTTACTACCGAACCACCAGCGATCTCATGTGCCATCTTAGCCAGTTCATAGGGAATCCTAGTTACATGTAGTTTGGTGATATTGGCCATTGCAGTATTCACATAATAGGTCCCAGAAGGTTCTCTATGACCTTCATAAGCGCAGGCAAGGCTGCAACAGAATATAGTTTCATTAAGATGGTTCATCTCAGTGATTTTGTCCCTAACATGAGAAGCTTGAGCAACACCATTATACTCAGCAATCGCCTGGGCAGCACCGATTAAGACGTCACCCATTCCTGCCTTACAAGCGTAACTCTGACGATGGTATGAGGCGAATTTCTCCACCAGTTCGGCGGCGAACTCGTGTTCCTTATACAGGAAAACTCGCTCCCAAGGAACAAATACATCATCAAAAACAACCATGCACTCTTGCCCTCCATAATAAAGATTGCCAACATCAAAGGTTTCACCCTCCAGCTTTCGAGTATCACACGGTTGTCTGCCATAAATGTATATGATGCCTTCGGTATTGGTTGGTATGGCAAAAGAGATAGCATAGTCCTTATCTGCCTCCCACATAGCTCTAGTCGGCATGGCGATGATCTTGGAGTGAACCCCTGAGACTGGACACAATGGGTTAGGAATATTAGGAAGGTCTGGCAGGGTCAGAGTATAATCGAAAGGAGAAAGGACCTTGCCATGAGGAATCAGAGAAGTTTCAGTTTAGAATT
>Ga0315533_1000993_pt1 | contig 22773 bp, 26 predicted proteins | sample SalMarSW160130MG_FD_203081 | JGI IMG/M metagenome (GOLD analysis project Ga0315533, IMG submission 203081) | Salt marsh sediment microbial communities from the Plum Island Ecosystem LTER, Massachusetts, United States - Salt Marsh Sediment SW1601-30 ... | reverse complement strand
TATATAAAACTTTTAAATACAATTTTATCAGTTCAATATTTTCTAATTTTACATTGCGGGTAGTGATATAAGCTTTATTCAATTTTGCAAGAGCATCTAAATCTGTTCTTTCTGTTATCTTTTTCACTTCTATTAAAATCTGATTAGTCATTCTTTTAACTAATTCATCCATTAAATCTTCTTTAGATTTAAAGTAATAATAAATGGTTCCTTTGGCTACACCGATTTTTTTAATAATAGATTCAATTGAGGTTTGTTTATATCCTTTGGTAAAAAATAGTTCTTGGGCAGCATCAAGTATTTCGTTTTTCCGTACATGATATTCTTTGGTAATCCTTGCCATAATGCATTTCCTTTTCTCTTTTTCCTTTTATAGACTGACCGTCAGTCTATATATAACATACTTTTTATTTCCTGTCAAATCTACAAAGAAAGTATCGAGTATATAGTATCGAGTATCGAGTGAAGAAAAGAAAAAGAAGGTTAAAGGATAGGTGGTTAAAGGGGAACCGGCAAAAGGTCTGTCTTTTTTTATTATAAAAGTTGCCAAAAGGTGCCAGGCACCTTTTGGCAACTTTTAGCCGTTTGTGGGGGCAGACCTTGTGTCTGCCCTCTTTGCAATACAAAAAAAGTATCGAGTTAAGAAAGCGAAAGAAAAGAAGGATAAATATAATGTATTGCGTGAATGGAAAGAAAGAACCCAGAAAAAAATAAAAAATATTTTTCGAAAAAAAGGATATTAAATATTATTATAGTAGTATAATATAAATAGTATTCTATTAATCGTATATATAAATTATATGAGAGAAGCAAATAAAGCTATTACAGAAATAATTGCAAAGAAGGTAAAGAGGAAATAAGAAGATAACTGTCCAGAGAATGAGTTATTTAGGAGGTGGTAAAAATGAAAAAGCTTATCCTTGTTAGTTTAGTGGTAGTTATTTCTCTTACTTTACTATTTACAGGATGTTTTGATAAGCCATTTTGTCCTAATCCAGATGCTTCCAAGATAACTGCAAATAGAGGAACTATTGGAACCGGGGGAATGGTAATTAGCGGTACTGCGGGAGCCGTAGAACCAGGAGCAACCGTAATGGTTGCCGACAAAGATGGAAACACAGCAACTACTACTGCTGACGAGAACGGAGGTTTTACCCTAATGGAAGCAAACCTTCCCGAGGATTTTGATCATACTTTAGGAAATATACTAGAGGTGACTCAGGAATCAGAGGATTGCAGGGAAAGTGGTGAAGCAGAAGTTACAATTGTACCTTAGAAAAATTCTTCTAAGCATCAATATTGCAAATAAAGAAAACTCTTTCCTAACTAAAAATAAAACATGCAAATAAAACAAAATTTAAAAAACTTCCTATAAAAAGAAGGAATAAGAAAATTTATGTCGTATGTAAGGTATAAAGAACTTTTAATAAATTAATATATTCGGGCAAAGAATGAAATCCTAATAATTAAATCTAATAATTTATACAAATAATTATTAAGTTTCGTATTATTTAACCCAAAATACCATTTATAATAGATATAGTTATTCGAAATATTCCTCATTTTTAAATTGCCACCAAAAATCTCAAAATTATTTCACTAATATTGATGTATATAATAATATCTAATAATTGCTGTAAACAAAATCAATTTGTATTTATTCTATCGAGGAGGTGAAAAGAAAATTTATAAAACAATCGAATAGAAATAAATTATTAGGAGGTGATAAAAATGAAAAAGCTTATCCTTATTGGTTCAGTAGTAATTATTTCTCTTGCTTTGCTATTTACAGGATGCACTGCACCACCTCCCGCAGATTGTCCCGAACCAGATAGTTCCAAGATAACCGCAAGTAGTGGAACTCCTGGCACAGGAGGAATGATGATTGGAGGGGCGGCAGGAGCTGTAGAACCAGGAGCAACCGTAACGGTTACTGATGGAGATGGACACACAGCTACTACCACTGCTGATGAGAACGGAAGCTTTGTCCTAACAGAATTAGACCTTCCCGAGGATTTTGATCATACTATCGGAAATACTCTAAGTGTGACTCAGAAATCGGAGGGTTGCAATGAAAGCCCAGCAGTAAATGTGCCAATTACACAGTAGATAAGCTTTTATAAGCAGTATACTACCACCGTCATAGACGATGGATTTCCAGGTGTAACTAAAGATAAAAAAATCAGGGGTAAAACATTACCCCTGATTTTTTTATCTTACAAATATCTAATCCTTTTCTCATCTTAATAGGGAAAAGGGGACAGGCTACTTTTTTACATTTTCTTATTTTTAATATTGTATAAAAAAGTAGCCTGTCCCCTTTTCCCTTCCTCTAAAATTAATTTGTAGTAATAAATTTCAGAGAACCAAATACTACGCTTGCTTCAATTTCTAAATATCCTTGATCAGTGCTAATATCACCTATTCTATATTTTTGGGAACCAAATACCACTGATGATCTATCCGGTAATTTTAATTCACCAAAGGCAGAACTCGCTTTAATTAATGTTGGGACATCTGGATTAAGGATAACTTTTCCCTCTGCGAATATGGTATTAATTTCTATCTTCTTCACCTCATCTTCTATCTTCACTTTTGATAAATCAACTGTACCTGAAGCAAATACAATATTATATTCATCTTGAACTTCTGAAACCCTGATTATTCCTTCTCTAAAGACAATGTTTCTGCTATCTTGAAAACCAAAACCATTAAAAAGGACAAATACTCCGAATAAGACAATAATAATTCCTATTATTAATTTAAATATATTGATATTAAAGTTAAAAAAACTATTCAGAAGTAAAATTATACCTACTGTTAAAAATATAATTCCCATAAAAACTCCACCAGATAATCTCATATTTTGTACCTCCTCCTTTCATTTAATAGATGTTGTTCCTCTTGCTTGTTCTATTTTATTTCTTGAGAGCTGCAATGATAGCCTTAAGAAATGCCGGAAGATCTTGAGGTGTTCTGGAAGTAATTAAATTATTATCCACTACAACTTCTTTATCCAGATAAATCGCTCCTGCATTGATGAGGTCATCCTTGAGCGAAATCACACCTGTGGTTTGTTTGCCTTTCATAATATTCGCCGAGATAAGAACCCAGGGACCATGGCATATAGAAGCTACCAATCCACCTTTCTCAAATACTCCTCTAACTATACTAAGAATTGCAGGGTAACGACGCAATCTGTCAGGAGCAAAACCTCCAGGGACTACTACTCCATCAAACTCATCTGCCTTAACTTTGTCTGCAGATAAATCAGCTTGGGCAGTGTAACCATGTTTGCTCTGATACTCCTTAGCTTCTGGTCCTATTATTTTTACTTCCGCTCCTTCTTCTACCAGCCGATAATAGGGATACCACAGCTCCAAATCTTCATACATATCTTCTGCCAAAATAGCGATTCGTTTTCCTTTCAAACTCATAATAACATTCCTCCTTAAACAATATATAGCTTAACACCGCTATTTTTTATAATCTCTCCCCATTCTTTGGAAATTCCTAAATCAGTGATAACAATATCAAAATCAGTAAGATCAGCAAAGTGTGAAATTTTAATTTTCCCAAATTTTGAAGAATCTACTAATAAAATTTTAGTATCCGAAGATTCAATAACTGCCTGCTTGGTTTCCTTCTCATAAGAAGTAGCACAGGTAACTCCTAATTTTTCAGAAACCCCTGCAGCTGAAATAAAAGCTTTATTAGCCCTTATTCTTTTTATTACTTCTATTCCTTCCGGGCTTTCGAACATTAAAGCATTGTTGTGAAAATAACCCCCAGGAAAAACTAATTTCCAATTCTTATTTTCGTAAACATTGAATAAAATATTTAGAGTATAACATATAACAGTTAGGGGTATATTTTCCGGAATAAATTTAGGAAGATTTTCGGTAGTAGAACCGGTATCTATAACAATTATATCATTGGGCTCTACCAAAGAAGCGGCTTTTCGAGAAATTTTTATCTTCTCTTCTAACATCAAAGACTCGGCAGTTTGAATTAAATATTTTTCTTCATCTGTATCAACCGGGGAATTTCTTTTTAGAACAGCTCCCCCTGAGATAAGAGTAATAAGATTTTCCTTAGATAGTTCCCTGAGATCTCTTCTAATGGTCATCTCTGAAACTTCTAATTTTTTAGACAAATCTTTAATGTTCGCAAAACCATCAATAGATAATCTATTCAGTATATAATTAGACCGATAATTTTTAATTGCCATATCATCTCTCTTTTTTCATGATTATAAAAGTTCTTTAAAAATAAAGCAAACAAATAAAAAGAAAGTATCGAATATATAGCAAAGAATAGCGTAGAGCGTACAGCGTGGAGCGTATAGTTAGGAAAGAAGATAGAAGATAGAAAAAGTAGTATTCTTCTTTTTATCTAACTGCTCCAGTAAAGTTTAGACTAATAAATTCGTATCTCATGAATCGTATTATAAAATTCTTGCTAAACCGGTTCCTTTTATATTTGCGGCATTGGCTTCATCTGTATCCAGATGAAGGGCTAATTTGCTTTTTTGAGAAACTCTGATTACTACATCCTTATAAATAACTCCATGTTCTCCTGAAACTTCCACCTTAACTCTATCACCATTCTTTACCTGATAATATTCTGCATCTTTAGGTGTCATGTGGATATGACGAGCAGCTCGAATAGCTCCCTCTGGAAGATTTAAAACACCTTTTGGCCCGATAATAGTGATGGGCGGAGAGCCTTTTATATTCCCCGATATTCTGGTAGGAAGATCTAATCCTAAAAAATATCCATCGGTAATGGATAATTCTGCTTGCGTATATTCTCGAATAGGTCCAAGAATTCTTATTTTTTCGATAGCTTTCATATTTGCGCCAATTAGGCTAACTCTCTCATTGCTGGCAAATTCTCCGGGCTGAGATAAATCACGTAATTTGGTAAGTTCATAACCCTTTCCATATAAAACATCCAGAGAATCCCTGGTTAAGTGAACATGGTGATTAGATATTTCAACAGGAATAGAGAAAAGATTAGATGCCTCTTCTTTCGGTTTTATTTCTTTGTAAATTGTTTCTGTTATCATATCTACAAGTTTTTTATAATCTTGCTCTTCCATTTTTTATCATCCTCGGCTCATCTATTCTTTATAATATCAAAATAATATCAGACAGTAACAATCTTTACACTGGCACTACAACCCAACCGAGTTGCTCCTGATTTAATCATCAATAGAGCTTCTTCAAAACTATGAATGCCACCAGCTGCTTTAATCCCCATCTTTGGACCAACAGTCCTGCGAATTAGTGCAACATCATGAGCAGTAGCTCCGGCAGTAGAAAAACCGGTTGAGGTCTTTACAAAATCATAACCAACTTTTTTTACTAATTGAGAAGCAATTACCTTTTCTTCATCTGATAGTAAGCAAGTTTCAATAATAGCTTTGGTAGTAGTAGTTCTTCTACAAGCTGTCATAACTGCTCTTAGATCAGATTCTACAGTTTTAAGATCTCCATTCCTTAAAGCTCCTACATTAATCACCATATCTATTTCATCTGCTCCGTTTTCTATGGCATTACGAGTTTCGTAAGCTTTTGTCCTGCTGTCTGTTGCCCCCAACGGAAATCCCACAACAGCGCAGACTTTAACTCCGGTCCCCCTTAATTTTTTAGCACAGTATTCCACCCAGCTTGAATTGACACAAACCGTACAAAAACCATACTGAACAGCTTCTTCGTATAATCTTTGCACCTGAGCTTCTGTTGCGTCAGGCTTTAACAAAGTATGGTCAATATAACAAGCAATATCAGCAGGTGTGTTAATTTGTATCTTACTATCAATAGAAGAGCCCTCTAAATTTTTATTACTCGAATCAGATTTAAAAGAAAGATTATCAGAAGAAGATGTCTTCTTTAATTTTGATATTATTTCATCACTAATCTTATCAATCAATTCTTTTTTATCCATCTTATCTATATCCATAATTTTAAACCTCTTCTTTTCATATTTTTATTGATTTCTTTCTACAGCCATTATTTTATTGACTCTCTTCCAATGTCTTCCGCCAGTAAAAGTAGTTTCCAACCAGAGTTTTACCATTTCGCGTAATTCATCCGGAGTGTGTAATGGGCCGCCTAAGGTTAAAACGTTTGCATTATTATGTTCTCTGCTGTTTACAATAGTTTTTAGGTTATAACATAGGGCAGCTCTTATCCCCTTAACTTTATTACAAACCATCGAAGAGCCAATTCCAGCTCCATCGATCATAATTCCTCTTTCGCATTCCCCGCTGGTCACCTTTTTAGCCACTTTAAGGGCAAAATCAGGATAATCCACACTATCTTTACTAAAAGTTCCGACATCTGTAATCCGATACCCAATAGTGTGCAAACAATCTCTAATAATTTCTTTGGCCTCAAATCCACCATGATCTGAACCAATAGCAACACACCCCACTTTATCCCGAACATTATTGGGAGTAGGTTGAACTTTTTCAGGGGTAGTGGCAGAATATAACCCACTAACCACATTCTGAATAATTTTTATTCTGTTTATACTATCAGTCATTGCCTTTAACCTTATTATTAACTTTTATTTAATTAAATCAACAATTCCTACAATCATGGTTCTAACCGGGGCAGTCGAATTATTCATAATCAAACGAGAAGAATTTCCTTCATCGATTACCAACACCGTATCTCCCACCCCTGCCTGGACAGTATCCAAAGCTAAAACACTTTCTCCTTGTGGCTCTTCTTTATCATTTACAGGTTGAACGACTAAAATCTTATACCCTTGATAAACCGGAAGCTTTATAGTGGAAACTACATTACCGACTACCTTACCTAAAATCATAATTACTCTCCAATATTTACCTGATCAACTATGCCCATAATAGTCAAATCAGAAGGGTTGAACCAATTTTTAAGTCCCAAAGCTGCCTCTCTGCCGCCTTCATAGAAAACAATATCATTTATTCCTGCCTGAACTGTATCGCAAGCTACTACAGGATCACCAATTTCTTCTAATTCTTCATTAAGAGGCTGTACTAATAATAGTTTTATATCCTGAAAGGAATCTACTTTCTGGGTACAAACAACATTACCAATCACTTTTCCTAATTTCATATTTAACCTCCAAATATTCGGTAAATAAAAATTAAATAGTCGTTAGTAAATAATCGTTAGTAGGACAGGCGTCTCGCCTGTCTATTTGGTTTTTATTGTAGGGGTCGGATTTATCCGACCCGTTTTCATTGCGGGTTCGATGAATCGAACCCCTACAGGAAAAAGAAATTCCTATATAATTAAATTTTACTTTAAACAATTCTAAAATAACCGACTAAGACACAGCGTCTTTCCCGGGTAAAAGTTCTTGCCCGGGTTAGCCCCTCTCCGGTAGGAGTAGCAATAGTAAAAGAAGTATAACCGGCTCCCCCAAATCCCAAACCACTATAATTTGGTCCATTTTTTATAAAAAGAGAACAGTTCATTAATTGGGCCATCTTGGAAAGTTTAGCAATATTCTTGGAATGAATAGAGGCAGTATGTCTAAAATTATGCTCACACTGCACGGCAAAATCTATGGCTTCATCAACATTGTTAAAGCGAACTAGAGGAATCACCGGTAAAAGCTGTTCAGTCCAGACTAAAGGGTGATAACGGTCTACTTCGCAAAGTAATATTTTGGTTTGTTCAGAAAGGTCTAACCCGATACCTCGGGCAATTACACTGGCATTTTTCCCCACATATTTTTTATTCGGTGCTCCTTCATGCCCGGGCTTTCCAGGATCAGCAATTACTAATTTAGTAACCTTTTCAATCTGCTCATCTTTTAATTCATAAGCACCATTTTTTATCATCTCTTCTTTTAATTTATCCGCAATCTGGGAAACAGCTAAAATTTCTTTCTCACATATACAGACAATATTATTATCAAATCCTGCTCCATTCACAATATCCTTACCGGCTTTGACCAGATCAGCAGTTTCATCAACAACACAGGGAGGATTTCCGGGACCAGCAGCAATTACTTTCTTATCACTTTTCATAGCGGTCTTAACTACCGCCGGACCACCGGTTACTACCAATAATTTAATTTTAGGATGTTTCATTAAAGTTTGAGCTGAATCGATAGTCGGATTAGCAATAGCACAAAGAACATTGGGAGGACCACCGACTTTTACAATCGCCTGATTGATCAAGGAAATAGTAAAGCAGGAACTTTTTTTAGCCATAGGATGCGGATTGAAAACTACCGAATTTCCACCGGCAATCATACTTATTCCATTATTAATAACTGAAGAAGTAGGGTTGGTAGAGGGGATAATAGAACCGATAACCCCGTAAGCTGCTCTTTCCATCAAGGTCATTCCATTATCATCGGAGTAGGCTGTAGGTTCAAGGTCTTCTACTCCCGGAGTTTTTAAAGCAGCTAATCTATTTTTTTCAGTCTTATCTTCTATTCTGCCAAAAGTTGTTTCCTCTACAGCCAATTTAGAAATTTCTTCCAGATTGCTCATAATTATTTTACGTATGCTTTGAATTATCTCTCTTCGTTTTTCGAGAGTTAATTTCATCAGTTCGAGATGAGCAGCTTCAGCAGCATCGACAGCAGCATTTACTTCTTCAAAAATACCATCCTGCCCTGAAAAAGGTCTATTTAATGAACTATCTAATATTATTTTATCGCTTTTATCGCTTTCTAATTTATCAAGCACATTTTCAATTATTAATTTCAAATCTTTTTCGTTTATTTCCATAATTTACCACCTATGTGTAAATCTTTATCTTATCTTTAATAAATAAAATAAGGTTTAATCTCCGGATGGGGGTTGGGAATAATGACCTCTTTACAAAGCAAACCTTTATCACCTATAACCTTTACTGCTGCTTTGACTGCAGCTTCCACCTCGTGTATATTTCCTATCATTTTAATATAGGATTTACCACCCATCCCCACAGCTAATCTAACCTCGCTAATTAAAACATTAGCAGTCTTGGCAGCTATATCGGCAGCTTCAATACTGGCGACTACCGAAAAAGATTCTACTACTGCCACAGCATCCCAAATTTTACATTCAACTGTGCCGATAATTGCCGGAATAATCTGAGAATGTAAATTGGGAATAAATAATTCGTCAACTATGTAACCTTCTCCAATTTCCCTGCCAGCAGTAAGAGAAGCATCAACTGCTGCCACATCACCGCTAAAAAGAACTACAAATTTCCCCGGACAAATCGTCCTCGCATCTATTACTTTCACCAAGGCAGCTTTTACTATGCCATCTAAAGCCTTTATCCCTACTGCTATACTGTTGAATTCTAATACTCCAAGAACGATTATATCCATATCTTACCTATCTTTCATTATTATTTTTTAATAATAATCCTTTCCTCATCAATATAAGTTATCCTGCCTTTAATGCTGGAGTGTAATCGAGCACCCAATTTTTCCTTAGGGATTTCTGCAATAAGATCACCCTCATTTACTTGTTCATCAATTTTTACTACAGGTTTCGAAGGAACACCCGTATGTTGTTTGAGTAAAATCTCCACCTGATCGGGATCGGTTTCTATTACCGGTAATGAGCGTTGACCGTCTTCATCATACTTATCTAATCTCAAGCGATTTTTAATCCTCGAACTGGGGATATTTCTATATTCTTTCATCTCTCTTGGTTTTTTTTCTTTACCCGAAAACTTGGGTTGATAACCAGCTGCCAGAAGATTTTCCTTAATTTTTTGATTTATAATGCGAGGGGATAATTCCATCGGACAGGCGAATACCTCGCAAAGCCCGCATTCACTGCATAGAAAAGCATTTTGAATTATTTCGTACGGAAGATCGAGCCCAAAGTTTATCTGTCTCATAATCTTATGGGGATAAAGCTCGTGACCTAATAAATAACGAGGGCACAAGTCGGTACAATAACTGCATTGACAGCAGGCAGCTTTGCTTTGCTTGATAATATATTCAATTCTTAAAGTTTTCTTTAAAACTAAGGGATGGTCTCGAGGTAAAACCAGGATCCCGGTAGTAGTTTTAGTTACTGGTGTATCAAGATCAAACACTACCTTGCCCATCATAGGTCCCCCCACAATGACTACAAAATCTTCTATGGTAGGTTCACAAAGATTTATAATTTCCCGGAAAGAAGTACCAATTCGTGCAATTATAATAGCCGGTTTTTTTACTTCTCCTATGCAGGTTAGTGCCCTTCTGGTAACTGCATTACCTTTTTCTGCCATATACACATTTCTTAAAGTCTCTACATTATTTACCAAACAACCTATATCCGGAGGAATTCCGCCTTCCGGAATAACTTTACCGGTAATTTCCTGTACCAGAATAAACTCGTCACCGACCGGATAATAATCCTTAAGAAGGAATAGTGATATATTTTTCTTTTCGGCAATAACTTTTTTTATATTTCCCGCAATAGAAAGGTATTTTTTTTTCAGGGCAATTACCCCTTTTTTTGCACCAGTCGACTGCATAACTAACTCTAAACCTTTTACTACCTCTTCTCCTTGTCTTTCTATAATATATTTATCATTGTAAAGAAGAGGTTCGCATTCAGCTCCATTTCCAATTACTACATCATATTTGTTGGCTACCTTAATATGGGTGGGGAAACCGGCACCGCCAGCTCCTACTACTCCCATATCCCTTAGCACATTTTCAAGTGCCATAAGTCATTCCCCTTCTTATAAACTATATCTCCTATTTTTTAAAAACAATTTTATTGTGTTCTTCTACCATATCGACAATTCCTACAATTACGCAATCGACTGGCTTCTGATAGGTACTTTCTGTCTGTCTTGCAGAACTCCCCTGAGATATTATTACTACCTCTTCTACTCCCGCTCCGACAAGGTCTACTGCTACCAAATAATTATCATCTACTTCTCCCTTATAATTGCATGTTTGAGCAAGAAGACATTTCTTTCCTTTTATTCCTTCATCTTTTTGGGTACTAACTACAGTCCCCACAATTTTACCAAATATCATCTCAACCTCTTTTTAAGTTTTTCTAAATCTGAAGAAGCTGTTCGCTATTCTTTGTCTTTCCTGTATACATACTCTCCGTCAATATCTATAGAGTCGACTATAGATATTATGGTTGCATCACTCGGTTTACCTTCGGTAGTAGCTGTCATCCTGGAACTGCTTCCGGCTGCATAAAAGACTACTTCCCCTAATCCTGCCCCTACGCTATCCATTGCTACCAAATAATCACCCTTCCCCTGCATGTTAGAAGGATTAATTTTCTCCAGAAGTAAAAATTTTATGCCCTCAATTTTCGGTTCTTTTCTGGTTGATACAACCGTACCCACTACTTTTGCCAGTATCATATTTTTTCCTCCTATATTATGGGCGAATCAATTAATCAGTACTCATTTTTTCTTTTTTACTTTTAACCGGGCCTCTACCTAAAGGAAGAACTTTATCTACATTGCTATGTGGTCGTGGAATAATATGAATAGAAATTACTTCACCAACTTTTTGAGCTGCTGCGTTTCCGGCATCCAAAGCAGCTCGAACAGCTGCTACATCACCACGTACTATTGCAGTATTGTATCCACCACCAGTTTTTTCGTAACCCACCAAATCTACTCTTGCTGCTTTCACCATAGCATCTGCTGCCTCTACCATTGCTGCAAAACCTCTTGTTTCAATCATTCCTAATGCATCTGTATAAACGTCCATCTTTCTTTTTACCTCCTTAATGTTATTTTTTTAACATTTTTCTTTTCTTTTTTAACATTTTAACATATTATTATTTTCCTGTCAATACTTTTTTAAAACTTTTTTAAAATAATTAATATTTTTATAATTTTTAAATATTTAAAATATCTAAAGGCTGTTATTTTGCGGAGTGGGGTGAAGAATTAATAAATTTATTTATATTATTCTTTGAAGTTTTATAATTGAAAAATTAATGGATTGCAAAAGAAGTTAAAATATAAAAAGTTACCTTTGCCTTTGAATCTTCTCTAAATACCCACTCTCTCTAAAAAATTCAAGAGGATCTAAAGGTACACCCATCTCTTCCTTTACTTTAAATAAAAGAGGTGTTATATCAGTTTCAAAAGCTTCAGTTATTATCTTCTCAGCCATAATTATATCTTCATCTTGTTGGAATTTCTTTAAAGATTTTCTATCTACAATTAGAGCTTTTGCATAGGTTTTATGAATATTTTCAACACTTTGGATCATTTCTTCAATTTTTGGTTTAAGATTGTGACATTGGTCTATCATATAAGCTATATTGGCCTTTATTCCATCCTCTTCTGCTGATACCAATTCATTGAAAATAAGGAAAAATTCATAAGGATTTATAGAACCCACCGTAAGGTCATCATCAGCATATTTTTTATTATTAAAATGAAATCCTCCTAACTTTCCCTCATCTAAAAGATAGGCTACTATCTGTTCTATGTTGGTACCTAAAGCGTGATGTCCTAAATCGACCAATACCATTGCCCTATTACCCAGTTTCATACACAGATTATATGCCATACCCCAATCAGCAATCTCGGTATTATAAAAAGCAGGTTCAAAAAATTTATATTCTATAAGTATGCGCATATCATCTTGTAAATTATCGTAAATCTCTTTTAAGCTATCTTCTAATCTATGCTTTCTCTCTCTCATATCATCCTGTCCAGGATAGTTGGTTCCATCGCCTAACCAAAGAGAAATATCTTTAGATTTAAGTTTCTTAGCAATATCTATGCACTCCAAAACATGATTAATAGCTTTTTTTCTCACTTTTTTATCAGGATTACAAAGACTCCCTAATTTATAATCCGGGTCCTGAAATAAATTAGGATTTATTGCTCCCGGTCTTATTCCCAAAGAAAGAGAATATTCTAAAAGAGCATTCCAATTATCAGTCATATCCCAAGGGATATGTAAAGCTATAGATGGACATATACCGGTTACTTTATGTACTTCTGCTGCGTCCTGAATTTTTTCTTTTACACTCTTGGCAGCTCCTTTTTGCTTAAAAATTGCAAAACGAGTTCCTGAATCTGAATAACCCCAACTCGGAGTTTCAATCTTTAATGCCTTTAACTTTTTCTCAACTTTACTTACATTAACTCCCTTTTCTTCCAAAGAGGACTTCAAAATTTTATAACTTGCTTTATAATCTCTCATTTTAATCAGGATAAATAACCCTATTCCCCCTTTCTTTATAATATATCTTTAGAATATATCTTTGTTCTTTACTTTTAGGAATCCCTTGATATTCACATAACCCTATATCCATGCCCCGGTCTAATAAAATAACAAAGCGCAGACCACTTCCACTTCGACATTCTACTGCTTCTAAACCTTTAGCTTTTCCTTCTGCATAGGTAAATCGTCTTAATCCATCAACCTGTTGCAAACTTCCAAAATATTGATAAATATCTTTACGTGATAATACCTTTTCTCCTATTTTTAACATATCAACCTCACAATAAAACTCAAAATCTTAAAAAAAATAAAAAAAATTAATCATTTAATACTCTTTTAATCCGTGGATCAGTAAATACATCACTAGCATCATCACTTGGAGAAGAAAATTCTGAAATAACTGCTCCCTTTTCGCCTGCCTGAAACCAATGAAGAATATTTTTATTAATGGTATATTGATCTCCGGGTAATAGGATAATTTCATGATATACAGAATAACATTTCTCATCTCCTGCTGGAGGATGAGTCTTCGGGTTTTCGGTTTTCTCTCCTTCTGTATAGAGGTATAATTTCCCATATCTACAACGGAATGTTTCTCTTTTCCCCTCCATACCATCATGATCGGGGTGACGATGTTCTGGACAAGTTTGATGAGGAAATAAAACCATTTCTTTCGCACAATACCTCGAGTTATTTACATATACTACTAAAACAATACCGGTTCTTTCAAAATCATTTAAACCAAGATCGACAATTTCCATATTTTCCTTCTCTTGTGAAGAAAGAACAATTGCTGCTTCTTTAAAATATTTAAGAGCTTTTGCCCTTATTCTTTCTTTTTCTTCTTCTCTCATTTTTCTCCCTTCCTTATTCTCATCATTTTTGAAATTAAAAAATAATCATCTAACCTGATCTTCAGGACCTTTCCAAATCTTATATTGATAATCATATTTCCAATTGTCTATCGGAATAGAAAGTGATAAGCGTTTCCACCCGGAGGTTATTCTCTTTACAACTTCAGGTAAAGGTCGAATCCCTCCGGTAGCATCAACCGCTTCTACACAACAGGCACCTACAGCAGTAGCTAAGGTAACGCACTTTTCCGGTTCTCCTCCATCTAAAAATTGAGCCAAAAACCCGGCAATAGTGGCATCTCCGGTTCCGGTAGTTCCTTTAACCTCCGTAGCAAAACAAGGAGATAGAAGCTGACGATAATTCCATTGGCTGGAGTTAATTATTCTCGATAAATTACTTTTTTCTATTTGCTGTGTTCTTAAATATAGACCCTGGTCACCAAGTTTTATTGCCACCACATTTGCTCCATAAGCAATTAATTGCTTAGCTATCTGATCTAATAGTAAAACATCGATTCTTTCTTTCTTCTCTGAAATGTTATAAAATTTCTCTGGATTTAGCATATACAGCAGTTCATCAATGCTGGGCATAAAAATATCTACCATAGGTAAAACGTTTTTAAAGAATTCGTACCAAGCTACTTTACCGGCAGGAGATTCAGGGTCAGGCATAGCCATATCCAAACTGGTAATTATATTCATTTCTCTAACTCTTCGAAACATTTTTACCAGTTCTTCTCCCGCGTTCTCATAAAATTTCTTCATTAAAGGAGGATATCCAAAATGGAATATGCGGCCACTTTTTATTTTTTCATAAGGAATATCATTCGCATTAAAGGTATGATTAGATCCGGGACAATGTAAAAAGACCCGATCAGTATCTGGTGGGTTTAAAACAATAGTATAAGAAGAAATCTCATTTTTGCTAATAATCATATTTTCTACCAAAGTTTTGTCTTCTTTCTGTAAAATCTCTAAAATAATCTTTCCAAGGGCATCTGACCCAATTTTTCCTAACAAGGTTGTACTAATACCCAATTTTTTAAGAGTTATTCCTGTATTAGCTACAGCTCCCCCAGTTGATAATTTCAATCCTGACATTTCCAGAATATGTCCTGGAATAATCGTCTTAATACCCCCAATCCTCCAATCTGGAATAATATCTAAACAGATATGACCGGCAACAATTATATCCATAAAATTCTCCCATTTGAAAAATATAAAATATTTTTGTTAATTTAGATTCCTTTTGCTATTTCTTTCATAACTTTTGCTTCTTCATCCTGATGGCTGGATAAATGACAAACGCTTCTTAATATATGTTCTAATCCCCTTGGATATTCTCGCTGGAAAAATATTTTATCCGGGGGATACATTTCCCCTTTCTCGTCTTTTGCTTTAAAATCTAAAGCAGTATAAAATGCTCTTTTGATCTTATTATAAGGAGTGCCTTGTCTTTGAGCCAGAAGCATTGGCCCTACCAATCTTTCATTTTTATCTAACTTACGATACAAATCTCTACCTACTCGAAAAATAGTATCTCCTAATGATTTATTTTGAAATCTAAAAAGTAGATCATCAATATGGTTTTGTAAATCTTGCAGAGTAAGGTCCTTGGGATATGTCCTATTCAAAGCCACTGCTAATTGCTTCATACATTCCCGAATAGTTTTATAAATTTCTGGTACTTCTAATGCCTCATATATAAAGGTCATTTCTGAGTCATATTGATACCCAAAATAAGCTGATGCAGAATGACCAAGATTATGGATGAAAAGTTTTCTATCTACATAGGCTTTGATATTTTCAACAGCCCAAAGATCCCTAACCTGAGGAAGGGGGTTCTTAAACCCTTTTTTATCCACAATAAGAGTATTATAAGGCTCGGCATATATCCAGACCAAATCCCTTTTTTTATCCTCCTCTTTCATTAGAGGAACCATCTTTCCTATGCTTGATTCTATTAATCCAACCAGCTTATCGAAAGGATATTCTTCGGGAAGAAAATATTTTAATTCCTTCCTTAAATAGTCTGCTGCATTCCTCAAATTCTCGGCAATAATAATATCTAAAGGATTTTTTCCTCTTTTTTTATATCTTAATTGAAGTCCTTGAGCAATTACCGGAACAATTTGAGGTAAGGCATGTTTTCCTACTGCTGTAGCGATAATATCCGCATCTACTATTTCCCGAATAACTGCCTCTTTATCAAAACTATCTATAGCCCTTATATTTTCTATTAAAATAATTTCATCGGGAAGTTCATTCCTCTTTATTACTAATTTATATACTCTTTTTTTATTGAGTTCCTTTACCAATTCTTTATTAATATCAACAAAAACAACTTCATATCCCGAACGGGAAAATAACTGACCGATAAATGATCTCCCAATATTCCCTGCCCCAAATTGAAGCATCTTTTTTTTATACATCATTCTCTTCCACAGCTCTATATAAACTAATTTTTTACCTTATTATATGAAAAATTGAGACCTCGACTAAAAATTATTTTTTAGATGCATTTCTTTTTACATTATTTTATTATTCGACAATATATCTAAAAATCCTTCTTTTTTATAAAAAAATCCCAACAAAAAAGTCCTTCAGCATTCAAACCAAAGGGCTGGTATTTTCTTGGCTCCCCAGATAGGACGATTTTCGCAACTTTTTTCTGAGTACTGAAACTGAAAAGGTATATCAAAAGTTAGAAGAAGTAATCAGTATTTACTAAGAATTAAAATATAGAATTACTCTTTAAGTATATTTTTTTAATTAACTTGTATTTATAGTTGGAATAATTAATACCTTATAATCCTTAAGAGATAAGGCATAACCTAAATTGACTGCTGTCGTAGTTTTCCCGGTTCCATCCTTAAAATTTAATATTGCTATTTTTCTTATAAATATTCCTTTATAATACCCTTTTTTATTATCGCTTTTAAAAGATTCTTCAAGTCATTTTTCGATAAAAATATTTATTATATATCTCTGAAACTTTTAATGCCTCTGATAATCGGCCTAACTTTTTCAAAATAACCATTAATCGCGTGAAATTTGCAGGCGCATCTGTGCCATTAGTAGAAATATTTGTCCAATATAATTCGGCAGCTTCTTCTAACTTGCCAGCTTTTTCCTTTTTTTCTGCTTCTGCATAAACATGATAATAAACTATTAGGTCTTCTCGAGTTAATTTTTGTGCTTCTTCAAACTTACCGAACTCAATTAATTTTTCAGCTTTTCTATAGTTCTCATGAAATTTCCTTCTATTTGCTATTCTTTTATTCTTTATATATTCAAGGATTTCTTCAACTGAACTAGTTTTTAGATCGAATATTTTTGTTTCTTCTTTTTCTTCTTTGTTTGAGATAAGTTCAGAAGGCTGGTCTTTATTTCCCTTTTTTTTGTTTCTTCTTTTTCTTCTTTGTCTGATATAAGGATTATCCTCAGAATAATCCTGTTTAGAGAGAGGCTCATTACAATTTTTACAAAACTTACTACCCTCTTCATTTTCAAAACCACATAGAGGACATTTTACTTTCATAGTTTTATACCTGTATTCAATTACTTGTTTAATAAATTTATTTTAATTTCTAGTAATTTTTTATTATAAAAAATTCTTGTTTAGTTGAAATCACTTTAAAACTTTCTATAGTTTTATTATATAAAAAATATTGTCTATATTAGTTAAACCTGATATTTTCATTTCAAAGAATCAAAATCTAGAAAGATTAAATTTCTTTCTCATATTCATATTTCACCATAACATAATCGTTACCCCATTTATTACTTGCACGCTTAAACGCTTCTGGATTTTTATCTTTATTTCTTTCTAACCACCCGTAAGCGTTTACTTGTTGTTCGTATTCATATTTCACCATAACATAATCAACGCCCCACTCTTGTTTTGCTTTCTTCATAATTTTTAGGTATGCTTTCTGTTGATTAATCCAATTATATGCGTCTGATTGTATTTCATATTCGTACTTCACCATGACATAGTCGCTTACCCACTCGTGTTTTGCTCTTTCTATAATATCTGGATATTTAGTCTGTTTAATAATCCAATCATATGCCTCAGTCTGTATCTTAACCTCATAATTTATCATTTCAAAATTGTTACCCCACTCTATTAAAGCATTTGTCTTAAAGGTCTCTATCATTTTTCCCCTATCAATCTTTGTTTCTGGTGCTGGTATTAACTCTGTTGTTGGCGGAAGGTCTACTTTAGTTTGGGGTTCAGAATCTATTGATTCAGGTTCTAATTGTGAAAGAGATTCATTAGGAATATATTCAGGTTCAAGTGATTTTTGCAATAATCCACCGGTTTCAAGAATCCAAATTATATATCCGAGCTTTTCATATTCGAAAATTAGGTTTTCTTGGTTGGTAATGCATATGTTGTTTCCTTCTTGGTCTTTGACAATATAAATTGTGGCAAAAGAAAAATTACAGAAAATTACATTTAGAAAAAAGAGTAAAGACATAATAAATAATAAAAATTTAATATTCTTCATAATTAAATCCTCCAATTAATTTATATTTTTAATATTATTTACCTTGCACACAAAGCCATCATCTTAAGGATTTAAGGCGATTTCTTCTTAGATTCCTAAATTTTGATATACAAGCTACATCCTTTTCTAAAAAAGAACCTCCCTTCGCCTTCGTGTAGAATAAAATATTAGAATCGGTAATTACTTTTTTTAAAAATAATATATGAAATGATAAAGTTAATAATTTTCTCTCTATTTAATTCATATCCCTTATTGGACTTGATACTTTTTAAAGGTGATTTTTATAAGATTTGTAGATTGGATTATTGGTAGTATTTGTAAGTTTAAATTGGGAGTTAACAAATACTTTTCTTGGAGCTTATTATATACAATAATTGCAATTTATTTTAATATTTATATTTCGAAAAAAAGCATCTAAATATTTCAAATCTATCTATATTTCCAATACTACATAAATTTAAAAAATCCTTCTTTTTTAAAAAATATTATAAAAAATAAAAAGCCCTTCAGTAAAATCCAAAGGGCTTAAAATTTGCAACATTTCTAATTATATTTTAGCTATATATTGGTAAATCAACTATCTAATTCCATTTGACATACTTGAAGTTCATTGTTTTGGTTCTGTTATTCCTGCTTTAAAAAATACAGTCGTAATTAATTCGATAATAAAACCATATACCAAGCCAAAAACGAAGGGCCAAATAAATTCACTACCTAGAGCTAAGGCCCCTATACCTAAAACAAATCCAAACATACCTCCTAAAACCAATCCGTGTATCGCCCAAGGCCAACGCAGAGAACTAATTCCAATCGTAAAACCCATCAATCCATTTTGCAGGATAATAAGTGCATTCGTAACTAATGGTTGACTGTGTCCAAATCCATAATTACAGACTATCCAAGAGATACATCCACAAAGAAGTCCTAAAACAGAAGTTATAACTACTCGCTTTGTCATTTTCTTTTTTTTCTCCTCCTTTCTTTATTAATTTTTCACCTTCTTTTTTATTACTACTTACTCGACTAATCAATATTAAAAGATGCTTATTATAAAAATTTCAGATATTTTCCATTTCTTATTTGCCTTTTTTATTAATCGCATTTTCTTATTTTATAAGCTATTTATTATAAAATAGATGTACTATTACTGTCAGGGGACGGCTGTTCATTTATTCATTTCAACCTTGTAGATTAATGCATATATCATTCCCAATATTACCCATCTAATCAAGTTGCTTACTGAAAGAAAAACCCAATTGAACTCTGGCCAAATGTTGGTGTGAAGCTGTAATGCCAAGTTGTTAGGTAACATACCTAATAACCATAATAGGAATCCATAGATCACTCCTTTACTTAAGCCTGATCCAGGGAGTCCTTTATAAAGTAAAGCATATCCAAATGCCCATAGGATACATATCGCAAAGCCAAATATGATCATAATAAATGTATGAAGTCCTGTTTGGGGAACCCAGAGATCAGACGGAGTCACTCTCTTTACATAAGGAATGATTAGCTGGCTACAAACCAAAATGGAGTAGACAGCATTTGCCACAGCACCAACCACGCCTGCTATTAAAATCTTTTTCAAATTCATTTTATTTACCTCCTTATAAGATAATTTCTTCTTTCACTTCTCTTTCTACCTAAAATCCTTACTACATACGGATTTCCTGTATTATATTTCCGTAAAGTCTTATTTTAAAAGAGAAAAAAGTCTTTTATTTACTTATAAATTAAATAATTTAAATAAACTTATCCCCATCGTTCTAATCTTTTCCTACAAAGGCTATAAATTTATGCTATTTTATCTTTATAAATCATTTAAATATGTTGAAAAAACTTGTAATATAAAAGGGTAGTGTAACGAAGTAATTACTGAAAAATTATTAATTAAAAATTGGGCATATTAGGTGGAGCGAATCTTTTAACCTTTGTGGTATATAAATGTACTAAATATTTATTCATAAAAGACTATCTTGAAGGATATCTCAACAGGTTTGGGGAAATAGTAATACAAGTCCTGTTTAATTACTTGAGTAAAGATGAGACAGCATATTGGTAATCTTTTCTTCTTTATCAGGACTAAAATTAAAATAAGATGTAACAACTCTTAGTATAGCAGGATGATTTTTTAGGGAACATCAACTAAAATATGGTTAATGCAAAAGTAAAAATATTGAAGGGGGATTAATCTTATTATTATCTTTGATAATAAATTTTATGAATAACTTCTATAAAATGATGGTTTAAAAAGTCTAATATAATATTTAATTAGTTATAAAAATAAACTTTGTATTTAGTGGAGTATCCTCCCAAATAAATAAATTATCTTTATTATTTATATACTACATTTTTATTAAAAATCCTTCTTTTTCTGTAAAATAATTTATATAAATAAAAAAGCCCTTCAGCTAAATGCCAAATGGCTGGAAATGTCCTGGCTCCCCAGACAGAACGATTTTCGAACTTTTTGTATGAGTGATGAAACTGAAAAAGTGTGTCATAAGCTAGAAAAAATAATGAGCATCTGTTAAGAATTTAAAAAAGGCAAAAACTTCGATTAAGAAATCCTGTCTTTTAATTCTCTTAGCTCCGCAGAGTTGTGTTTAAGTTCCGGCAAATATCGAGCAAAGCGAGTCAATATATGCGAAACACGGGGAAATTCAGTTTGTAGATTTAATTTTATAATCTCTTTTGCATCACAATTATTTTTAATAGAATGTCACCAGCATCTTTATCGCCACTGTCTGCAAGAACTTCCTGTTCCTTTTGGATTGTAAAGCAGAGTTTCCGGGCTATCTCATTAATATATTTGTCAGAGTGTTTGAAAGGGGGAGTCTCCCAGGCGGATAAAGACTCAATATATTCCGGCATACTTTCACAATTAAATCCTGCATCTTTTGCAGTAAGAGGTGCAATTGTAAACGCAAATATTCCCCCTGGTCTGAGAATACGATATACTTCTTTGGTTATTGGCAACAAATCACCGAAAGAGTAAAACACACTACGGCATACTATATGAGAAAAAGTGTTATCCGAATAAGGCAGAGGAACATCCTGAATATTATATTGTTTGATTTCTTTTGCAATTCCTTTTTTCTCACACTCTTTTAACATTTCCCCTGATCCGTTCAATCCAGTTATATTTAGTCCTGCTTTTGCAAAAAGAAAAGAGCTAAGTCCAGTCCCTATTCCAAGATCAAGAAGAGAATCGCCCGGTTTTATATATTCAAAACACATTGCAAAAAGGAGTTCATGTATGTGGCTGTTGTACTTTTTTACCAGAGAATCATACTCGCTGGCAATCTTATCATGTAATTTTATGTCCTTGGTACTGTTCATAGCTATTGCCTCGTATTATAATCATTATTATTTTATAATAATAAAGTTTCTTTATTTAAATGTTTAGTATAAACTTCATTCAATTAATTCTACAGTTCGACCTGATACGGAATAAGAAACTATGATTATAGTCTGCAAATGATAAAATATCATAAGATTATTAATATTTTATTATATGGTTACTACCCAAAAAGTACCCAAAGTACCTATATTTCAAAAATAGTACAAATAACATCAAATAATACTAACCTGCAGGGCTAAATTATTTTACTTATAGAACCTTGAAAACTTAATCAGCAAAAATAGCTAAACCCCTTTATTTTACTTGCGTTTTATGGTATAATAAATCATAAAAATACTAATAAATAAAGGAGAGTTCCCATGTCCTTTCAGCTAAATAACGCACAACAAATGGCCATCCACGATTCCCTATTATCACTGACCGAAAGAGAAATGAAACATCTTAAAAGCTCCTGGGCAGAAACATTTAGCAAGAAGATATTCCCTTTCATAAAGGAAGACCAGTTTAGCGTATTATATAGTGATAATCCTGCCTCCCGGCCTAATAATCCGGTAAATGTCTATTTCGGACTTCTCATCTTAAGGGAGATCTTTAACCAATCAGATGAAGAGGCCCTTAATTCCCTAATGTTTGATATCAGATACCAACATGCACTACATACGACCAGCTTTCAAGAACAGCCTATATCCAAAAACAGCCTTACCAACTTCCGGGCAGCGGTATACAGATACAACCAGGAGTACGGTATTGACCTTATCCAGCAAGAGATAGAAAGTCAAGCTAAAAATTTCTCTAAACTACTTAAAATAGATGGCCATACCATCAGGATGGATTCCTTGATGGTAAGCTCCTCCTGCAGGAAATTATC
>Ga0315533_1000992_pt1 | contig 22776 bp, 21 predicted proteins | sample SalMarSW160130MG_FD_203081 | JGI IMG/M metagenome (GOLD analysis project Ga0315533, IMG submission 203081) | Salt marsh sediment microbial communities from the Plum Island Ecosystem LTER, Massachusetts, United States - Salt Marsh Sediment SW1601-30 ... | reverse complement strand
GCTTATAGAATATAATTTCAATCGTCCACATCAATCACTTGGCTATCTTGCTCCCATAGAGTATATTGAAAGGGCACTTGCCAAAATTCATGGCTTAGTGTTACCTATGTGGTCAGCCAGCACACGTAATTGTGTCGGTGCTACAAGCATGCTATAATAACGGTGACCTTTAAATCAGCTCGGTGAGGCTGGTAAGGAGAGTTATGCTAGACCAAACAACAGCGGAAACGCCAGTTGAGACCTCTTGCCAGTCTGAAGGCAGGAGGTTTTTTGATGTCTGAAAAACCCCTCATGATCTCAGAGGAAATTGCTCGGGCTCTGGTTCGCATTGCTCACGAGGTTGTGGAGAAGAACAGAGGCGCTAGAGATATCGTACTTGTGGGTGTGCGGACTCGAGGAGTGCCTTTAGCTCAGAGGTTAGCCGCCATAATTCGGGATTTCGAAGGAATTGTTGTGCCTGTTGGCGCTTTGGACATTGGCCTTCACCGCGATGACGTCTCTTACTTGGAATCAAAGGCGGCGGTGCAAAGCACAGACATCCCCAGCGACATTACCGATAAACAAGTAATCTTGGTTGATGATGTTCTCTATACTGGCCGGAGCATTCGGGCGGCTATGGATACGCTGGTGGATTTGGGACGTCCTAAGACTATTCAATTGGCTGTGCTTATTGACCGTGGTCATCGAGAGCTTCCTATTCGGGCCGATTATGTGGGCAGGAACATACCAAGCTCCAGGGACGAGAAGATACAGGTTCAGGTGGAGGAAATCGATGCCATAGATAGGGTGACCATTGTGAGTCTAACCAGCAGCCAATCGCCCGTAGGAGGAAGGAAGAAGTTGCCATGAATCTGGCAAACAGGAGTCTGGTGACTATAGAAGATTTGTCCAACGGGGAAATCGAGGCGTTGTTTTCCCTGGCGGATGAGATGGAAGACTCAATAGCTGAGCAATCTGAGACATGCCGGGGGAAGATCATGGCAAGCTTGTTTTTTGAGCCCAGCACCAGGACGCGGCTGTCTTTCGAATCCGCCATGCTTAGACTCGGTGGTCAGGTCATTAGCGCTGTGGATATAGGGGCAACCTCTCTGGCTAAAGGTGAAAGCATTGCTGACATGGCCAGAGTGGTTGGCAATTACGCCGACATAATCGTCATCAGGCATCCGTGGGAAGGGGCAGCCAGGGTTGTTGCTGACTATGCTGGCGTCCCGGTAATAAATGCTGGCGATGGCGGACATGAACATCCCACTCAGACCTTATGCGACCTTTACACTCTTAAGAAGGAGAGGCGAACCATTAGGGGGCTAAGGATAGCCCTGTGGGGAGATTTGAAGTATGGTCGCACGGTGCATTCTCTGGCCTGTGCACTGAGCAGGTTCGGTGCCACTATTCTTTTTCGTCCCGGGCCGGGACTTGAGATGCCAGAGCATATCCTGAGGAAGTTAACTGCGGAATATAACGGGGAACTGGTGAAATATGGGGCACCGGAGCAGAAGGTTGGGCAGGGAATCTTCCCCTTGGACGCTATATATATGACCCCGAGCAGCCCGCATCAACTGGCCATGATGCCTGGCATCAGTGTTCAGGTTGAGTTGAAAGCGGGAGTTGATGCCCTGTATGTTACCAGGCTTCAGAAGGAGAGACGTGGATCTACAATGGAAGGGGAGGAGACGAAGAAAGACTACGCGGTGGTGGATAAGAGACTGCTCAAAGAAAAAGAGTTTAAGGGAACGCTGGTTATGCACCCACTGCCTCGCGTTGATGAGTTAGCCTGTGAGCTGGATGCTGACTCCAGGAGCATGTATTTCAAGCAAGCTGCTCGTGGGGTGCCGGTCAGGATGGCGCTCATAGCCTTTCTATTGGGAGCTAAGGAAGTCGCAGTCTCTGGACAGGATGATTCCCTTGGTTGGAAGAAGACCTATCCTGGTTATGAGCGGGATTCTGGAGTCCGATGTCCTAATCCAACCTGCGTGTCAAACCAGGAGACGGAAACAAGGTATATAAAGCCTGAGTTTAAGGTAGTGAGCTCCCAGCCTTTGACGCTGAGGTGTGTCTATTGTGATTGGGAGCTTCAGCCTCAGTATATCGCCAGTTCAAATTGGCATGAAGGAAAGTTGGAGAACAAGAAGTACCATAACGCTGATAGCCATTGGATTCGAAAGATTAGGCCAGAGAATCTGATTATTTTCGATTCCCAGAATGAAGCTCAGGCTCGAGGGTTCAAGCCCAGCAGCTATGTCAAATAATGAATAACGAGTCTATTCCCTTGCTTATCCGTGGCGGCCGTATAGTTGATCCCGGCCAGGGTATAGACCAGGTTGGCGATTTACTTATTAGTGAGGGCAAGATTGTGCGATTAGGAGGCACTGTCATCCTGAGTGCAGCGAAGGATCTCGAAGCGAAGCAATCTCTAGTAATTGATGCCACGGGACTGGTTGTTTCTCCTGGTTTTGTGGACCTTCATTGTCACCTGAGAGAACCTGGCTTCGAAGATAAAGAGACCATTGCCACTGGAACCAAAGCCGCTGCTATAGGTGGCTTCACTACCATTTGCTGTATGGCAAACACAAGTCCGGCGTTGGATAACCGAGCTATTGTTGATTGGGTGAAGCAAAAGGCGAGGAAGGAAGGTGTTGTTCATGTCCTGCCCATAGGTTGTATTACTAAAGGTAGGAAAGGTGAAGAAGTGTGTGACCTGGCTGAGCTGGCTGATGCTGGTGCGGTTGCTTTCAGTGATGATGGAGATCCAGTGGAGAATTCGCAGGTTATGCGTCGTGCGCTGGATTATAGCCATAGTCTCGGCTTGCCAATAATTGACCACTGTGAAGACAAAACATTGAGCGCTGGTGGGGTGATGAATGAGGGGGAGATATCTCACCGCTTCGGGGTAAAGGGGATACCAGCGGCTGCTGAGGAGACCATGGTAGCTCGTGACCTAGCTTTGGCTGAGTTGACCGGAGCCAGACTCCACGTTGCTCATGTGAGCACTCGTGGTGCTGTTGAGCTTATACGCCAGGCCAAGGAGAAGGGGATTCCGGTCACTGCTGAGGTCACTCCTCACCATCTCACATTGACCGAGGAAAGGATTCTAGCCTCACCCAAACCCTCTCCCTTTAAGGGAGAGGGAAGGGAGAGGGTGAAGCAAAGCAATCTCAATTCCTTAGCATACGATACCAATGCCAAGGTTAATCCACCACTGCGGAGTTTAGTTGACATAACATATCTGATTGGGGGGCTTAATGATGGAGTGATTGACGCTATCGCCACTGACCACGCCCCGCATACTCTGGCGGATAAGGACTGCGAGCTGAGCCTGGCTGCTTTCGGCATCAGCGGATTTGAGACTGCTTTTGGCTGCCTCATGGGCCTGGTGCATGAAGGGAAAATAAGCCTGGCTACGCTGATTTCCAAGCTGACTTGTGAGCCGGCGAGGATTATTGGTAAGAATAGTGACTTAGGAACATTGAAGGTGGGTGTTCCAGCCAGCATTACCATATTTGACCCTGACCGAGAATGGGTAGTGGATACCTGCCGTTTTGCCTCTAAAGGCAAGAATACTCCCTTTGATGGCTGCCAGCTTAGAGGCAAAGTGATGTCAACCATGGTAAATGGCAAGATAGTTTATATGGACGAAGGGTTGTGTCATTCTGAGCGGAGTGAAGAATCTCATGGCTAAGAAAGCGATTCTGGTTCTTGAGGACGGTGCAGTTTACCAGGGCTATTCCTTTGGTGCTGAGAATACTACCTATGGTGAGGTGGTCTTTGACACCAGCATGGCTGGTTATCAGGAAATGCTCACTGACCCTTCTTTTGCTGGCCAGATTCTGCTGCTTACCTATCCACTTATCGGCAACTACGGGATTAATGAAGCCGATTTTGAATCTGAGCAGATTCAGGTGAGAGGCTTAGCTGTTCGAGAATACTGCTCTCAGCCAAGCCACTGGCAGAGCACGAGGACACTGCATGAATTCCTGCTGGCTGGTGGCATCCCCGGTATCAGTGGCATAGATACGCGGGCGTTAACCCGTCACCTGCGATCGGCAGGAGTAATGATGGGGACGATTACATCAGACATGGGTGCTGAGGAGGCATTGAACGAGCTGAAGGGCCTGCCCAGATATGGGTCGGTTGACTTCGTGCATCAGGTCACTGCTGAGAGGCCATATGAGTGGCAATCGAGCAGCAGTGATGACCACCCACTGTCGGCCGAAGCCCTGAGCGTAGCGAAGGGGCAGCGAAGCAATCTCCACATCGTGGTTGTTGATTTGGGCTTGAAGTACAACATATTACGCATCTTGAGCCGGTTTGGATGCCAGGTAACTGCTGTTCCCTGCACAACTTCGCCAGAGGGTATCTTGTCCTTAGGTCCAGATGGCATCGTCCTTTCCCCTGGCCCTGGCGACCCCGCTCTCCTGGATGACTTAACGAGGGTACTAGGAAAGCTTATAGGCAAGAAGCCAATAATGGGTATATGCTTGGGACTTCAGCTCATAGGTAAGGCCCTGGGGGCCGGGACATTCAAATTGAAGTTCGGACACCATGGCGGCAACCATCCGGTTCGCGACTTAGCCACCGGCAAAGTATATATCACTGCTCAGAATCACGGCTATGCCATAGACCCGGACACCCTGAAGGAAGGGCTGGAGGTCAGCCACATAAACCTGAACGACAGCACGGTGGAAGGCCTTCGCCACCGGGACTTGCCCATTCTTGCCATTCAATACCACTCTGAGGCTGCCCCCGGGCCCCTGGACAACATGTACCTGTTTGATAGGTTTCTTGAGATGGTGAGGGGGTACTGACATGAAGCAAAGTGAAGCAATAGAGATTCTTAAGCAGGAATTACTCAAGATCCCGCATCTGAGGCAATTGGCACCCGACAATCAGGAGTTCAAGTTGTGGCGTGACAAGATATTAAATGTCATAGATGCGGCGCTTGACGCACGCGATAGGGACCGCTTTTCTGTCGCGGTACCGATTAGAATTGATTGGGGCTGGGTATCAAAGAAGGGACTGGCTCAAGATAGAGCAGATTACCTTGAAGATCTAAGTAATTGTGAGACTGCTTTGAAATCTATTATACAAAAGTATGAGCTTTTAGGGGAGGACGTAGTGCCCCCGAGGGTGGAGGAAAATAAAAAGGCTGGACTAGAGCAGTTTCACGATGGACTTGTCAGGTATAAACAGCTTGTTCTTATGCCAGAAGAAAGGCGAGTAGCGGCAAATCTGGAAGCAGAATTTCAGGAGCTTTGGTTAGAGTTACAACGCAAGTACGGGGACCTCAAAGCAGTAATAGAAAAATATGGTAATTCTACTAGGGTGCTTCTTCAAGGTGGAAATTATGAGTGTGAGGCATTCACTTCAGCATTTGGTGGCTATTCAGCATTCAGTCCAGAAGCCCTTGAAGTAGTGATGAATACTGCTATCGCTGCGGTAAATACCACCATAGGCAAGTTGGAAAAAGTACTAGAGTCGGAACAACTACCACGGGAGGCTGTTTACTCAAGTGACGTGCCTTATAATGCCTATAAGGGTATCAGAGATATAATCAGCTTGGCTACTAGGAAACTCATAGTAGTTGATCCCTATGTGGATGGTACTGTCGTCACCTTACTTGAGAATGTGCAGCTTGGTGTTGAAATCCAAGTGTTAAGCCGAAAAATGCAAGGCGATTTTCAACTTGCAAGTCAGAAGTTTAAGGAGCAGCGTGAGATGGCTGGACAAGGGAGTCTTGAGGTACGTAAAGACAAAGGAGGGGGAAGGTTTCACGACAGATTCATAGTTGCTGATGACAATTTCTTTCATTTAGGAGCTTCGATCAAAGATGCTGGTACAAAGGTGTTTGCTATTAATAAAATGGATGATCCACGCAATAAAAGCGTGTTAATGGAAAATATCCGTAAAGCTTGGGATGCAGCAGAAAAAGTGCTATAGCCAATCGCACATGTCCAAAATACCCAAAGTTTTGGTTACTGGCTCGGGGCTGATAATCATGGGACAGGCGGCTCAGTTTGTGGTAAGCATATGGATAAGAATTTGGAGAAATGGCTAAAAAATATACTGTAATCCTCGAACCAAACTACCCTGAGGAGGGCTATACAGTCAGGGTGCCTGCGCTTCCTGGGTGTATTACCTATGGGCGAAGTAGAGAGGAAGCTCTGGGAAGGGCCAAAGAAGCAATAGAGGGTTTTATTGAAGGACTTCAGAAGGCGGGTGAGGTAGATGGCAGATATTGAGGGAGGCGAAGCGAGATGATTGTAGATGAATTAAAAGATTTTAGAGATAAACTCATGAAATATATTGTCTATCGAAAAAGACAGATAATGGAACATAAGAAATTAACAAGAAAAGAATATGAGGATTTTGACTCAATATACAATGAAATCAGTATTAGCGCCGGAAAATATGCTCTATTAATTAAGGAATGTGCAGGTTTAGAGACAATTCCAACGAGCGCCGGCCCTCAGGATGTTTGGAATTGGGCTTTTAGTTTCGGGGAAAACACCCTCGTAATAAGTGCACTTGACACCTGCCTCCAAGCAACAAACAGAGCCATCGGTAAGCTTGCAGACGATATTGCCAAGGGCGTAAGAGATAAACAAGGAAACATAATAGAAAAGCCAGCTAGTGTTGATGCAGCACTACCCAAAGCTTTTATAGCTCATGGTGGGGAAAGTCCTGCCCGCAAGAAACTTGTGAGTTTTCTTAATGCGTTGGGCATCACTCCTATAATTGTAGAGGAGCAACCTAGCGAAGGAAGGTCAAAAGATAAAAATGTTGAGTATTATCTGAAGCAATGCGACTGTGCAATAATCTTGGCAACCAAAGGTGATGTCGATGGATGGACGGGTGAGTTTATTCCACGTGGCAATATTCTTATTGAAATTGGCAGATGTCAGGAAATTCTTCCCGACAGAACAATTTATTTGTTGGAGGAAGGAGCCAAATTCCCCACCAACATTGACGAGAAAGTCTGGGAGCGCTTCACTGAAGAAACCATGGATAAAGCTTTCATTAAAGTTGCTAAGGAACTTCGCGTCTTTGGGTTGATAAAGGCTATGAGGGGTTAAGCAAGTTATATGTCCAAGATATCTAAAGTTTTAGTAATTGGCTCGGGGCCGATAATCATCGGGCAGGCGGCGGAGTTCGATTATTCCGGGACTCAGGCGTGCCGGGCTCTGCGAGAGGAGGGCATCACCACGGTGCTGGTGAACTCAAACCCGGCCACCATTATGACCGATGAGGGCATCGCCGACATTGTCTATATCGAGCCTCTTACCGTGGACGTTGTGGCCCGGATAATTGAGCGGGAACGTCCTGATGGCCTGCTGCCTACACTTGGAGGGCAGACAGGGCTTAACCTGGCGGTGGAAGTAGCTAATGCCGGCATACTCGACAAATACCACGTGCAGTCGCTGGGCACACCAGTGGAGACAATAAAGAGGTCCGAGGAGAGGTCTTCGTTCAAGCAGCTTATCGTTGATATTGGCGAGCCCGTGCCGCAAAGCGCCACAGTTGGCTCGGTTGGGGAAGCCAGAGAGCTGGCGAAGTCCATTGGCTTGCCTCTTATTGTTCGTCCTTCCTATACCCTCGGTGGTACTGGCGGCGGCATCGCTCACACCATGGAAGAGCTTGAAGCGGTAGTCACCAACGGTCTGGATTGCAGCATGACCCACGAAGTGCTGGTGGAGCAATGTGTGTTGGGTTGGAAGGAAATTGAGTTCGAGGTTATGCGGGATGCCGCTGATAACTGCGTTGCCGTCTGCATCATGGAGAATGTTGACCCCATGGGTGTGCATACTGGGGATAGCATTGTGGTGGCTCCCAGCCAGACGCTGACCGATAAGGAATACCAGATGTTGAGGTCGGCCAGCCTGAAAATCATCAGGGCGTTGGGCATTGAGGGTGGCTGTAACATACAGTTTGCTCTTACCCCACATCCTGTGGTGGCTGAGAAATGGGCTCTGGACCAGAAAGCGGTTACAGAAAGTCAGTATTATGTGATTGAGGTGAACCCACGTGTCAGCCGTAGCTCAGCTCTGGCCAGTAAGGCCACTGGTTATCCCATCGCCAGGGTGGCGGCCAAGATAGCTATAGGCCGTAGGCTGGATGAAATACCTAACAAAGTCACCGGTAAGACACTGGCGTCGTTTGAGCCGGCTATTGATTACTGCGTGGTCAAAGTTCCAAGATGGCCTTTCGATAAATTTGCCTTGGGCGACCGCGGTATTGGCAGCCAGATGAAAGCTACCGGAGAGGTAATGGCCATTGATAGGTGTTTTGAGGCTGCCTTACAGAAGGCGGTCCGCTCTCTGGAATTTGGCAAACGCACTCTTCTCTGGGAAGACCCGCGCTGGAGGAAAGGAGAGGTCGCTTCTTACCCGCTTCACCCCAACGACTTGAGAATTTGGGCCATTATGGCAGCTTTAAGGAGGGGAGCTACAGTTGAGGAACTCTGCCATACTACTGGAATAGACCCTTGGTTTGTCTACAAGCTACAGAATATTGTCAATATGGAGAGGCGCCTGCTGTCTGAGCCATTGAAGCCAGAGATTCTATGGGAGGCAAAACGATTTGGTTTCTCTGATGAGCAAGTTGGCACTTTAGGCGATAAGTTGCCGGAGCAAGTAAGGCAAATTCGTCATCAGTGGAATATTCACCCGGTGTATAAGATGGTTGATACCTGTGCTGCTGAATTCGAGGCCGAGACCCCTTATTTCTACAGCACTTATGAGCAGGAAAACGAAGCTGAACCTTTGGAAGGCAAGAAGGCCGTGGTCATCGGCAGTGGTCCGATACGTATTGGGCAGGGGATCGAGTTTGACTACTGCTGTGTCCATTCAGCCTGGGCACTTCAAGGGGCAGGGACTAGGAGCATCCTGGTCAATTCCAATCCAGAAACAGTCTCCACTGATTTCGACACCAGCGACCGCCTCTACTTCGAAGCTTTGGATGAAGAGAGCATCAGAGACATACTGGAGAACGAGGGCTGTCTTACTCCAGAAGGACGTAACTCAGTCCCAGCCTCCATTGTTCAGTTTGGTGGGCAGACAGCCATAAACTTAGTGGAGCCGCTGGCCCGGAGCGGTATGCCAATACTTGGCTCGGGCGCTGAATCTATAGATATAGCTGAAGACCGCCGTCGCTTTGAAGACTTCTTGGCTAGGCTTGGTATTCCCCAGCCACCGGGGGCTGGCATATTATCTGTGGAAGAGGCATTAGCCACAGCTAAGTCCTTGGGCTATCCAGTTTTGGTGCGTCCTAGCTATGTTCTGGGTGGCCGGGCGATGGAAATTGTGCATAACGAGACAGAGTTGATTCGTTACCTGACTCTGGCTCTGGAGATGGATAGCCAACACCCTGTGCTTATTGATAAGTATCTTCAGGGCAAGGAAGTTGAGGTGGATGCTGTTGTTGATGGTGAAAGGGTGCTTATTCCGGGCGTAATGGAGCATATCGAGCGGGCTGGTGTGCATAGCGGCGATTCTATAGCGGTCTATCCTGGAGTGAATCTGACGGAAAATGAAGTGAACACCATTGTGGATTACGCTACCAATATTGGCTTAGCTCTTCAGGTTAGGGGCTTGCTGAACATACAGATGGTGATTGTGCCGGAGAATGGCTCCTCATCTATATATGTTCTCGAAGTGAATCCTCGAGCCAGCCGAACTGTGCCCTTTATCTCCAAGGTAACCGGCGTGCCTTTAGTGCGAATTGCCACCAAGGTGATGACTGGGGTTAGCCTTGCAGAACAAGGTTACCAAGGAGGGTTGTGGAAGAAGCAAAAACTGGTGGGCATAAAAGCCCCCGTTTTCTCCATGTCCAAGCTGATTGGAGTGGACAACTACCTTGGCCCTGAAATGAAATCCACAGGTGAGGTGATGGGGATTGATTACAGCTTTGAGGCTGCTTTGGTTAAGGCGCTTATAGCTGCTGGATTGATGCTGCCTCAAGAGGGTAGCTTGCTGCTCAGCATCGCAGATAGAGATAAAGCCGAATGCTTACCATTAATCAAGAAGTTACATTCCCTTCAGTATGGACTGTATGCTACCGAAGGGACAGCAGCCATGATCGAATCCATAGGATTTCCGGTGAAAATGGTGACCAAGAAATTGAGCGAAGGTCATCCTAATGTTATAGATGTTATTCAGGACAACTCTGTAAGCGGGGTAATCAACACTGTTACCGGGGGCCGTCTCTCATTAAAGGATGGATTCAATATCAGGCGTGTCGCTACAGAGAAGAGGATACCTTGCTTTACCTCGCTGGATACCTTACGGGTGTCCATAGAAGCACTGGCGAATGTCAACCAGGTTTTTAACGTTCAGCCACTCAGAGAATACTTGACTAAACAAAGCAGTTGAAACAAGTCATTGCTACTGTGGTATCCAATGCAGAAATCATGCCTGGTGTGAACCTCATGTGGCTGGAAGCGCCAGATATAGCTGCTGGAGCTCAACCAGGGCAATTTATTACTGTGCGCTGTGAAGATTTCGTACTGCGTCGTCCCTTTAGCGTTCATCGGGTGAATTCAAATGAAATTGCTATTCTGTTCCGGGTGGTGGGCAAAGGCACACTCTGGCTGTCAGGGTGCCAAAAAGGTGATAGATTGGATGTTCTTGGGCCTTTAGGCAATGGGTTCAGCATTCCCCCTGTCATTGCGAGGCGCGAAGTGCCGAGGCAATCTAGGAACTTGCTATTGCTAGCTGGAGGTATTGGCATGGCACCGCTCGTTTTTCTAGCACAATATGCCTCCTCACAGCATTCGCTAACCTTGATTCATGGGACGAGCATGGCTGAAGAGCTCTATCCCCTTTCGTCGTTGCGCGAAGCCATTCGATTTATTCCCGTTACTGAGGATGGCAGTGGAGGCAGAAAGGGTTTAGTAACCGATGTTTTGCCTGATTTTCTGGGCTGGGCTGACCAGATATATGCTTGTGGGCCGTTAGATATGTATAAGACAATGGCGAATCTCGCTGTTGCTCTCTCTCCCTCGACGGGAGAGGGTGGAAAGCGACGCGAAGAATCCAAGCTGAGGAGATGTCAAATCTCCCTCGAGGTAAGAATGGGGTGTGGCGTTGGTGCTTGCTACGGCTGCACCATAAATACCAAGAAAGGATTGAGCAAAGTATGCCGTGATGGACCAGTATTCGAGCTGGATGATATTCTATGGGAGGAGGTAAAACTATGACCGTAGTCACAAAGGACATGGCGTTTGAAACAAAAGGAAACTGTGACATTATTGACATAACTTCTCGAGTGGCGAGGGAGTTAGAGGAATCGGGAGTAGGCGATGGCACAGTCACTCTATTTGTGACTGGCTCAACTGCTGGGCTAACGACTATTGAGTATGAGCCAAGGCTTATTGGCGATTTTGAAAGCATGTGGGATAGGGTAATACCTCAAAACATTCGTTATGAGCACAACAAAACCTGGGGAGATGGAAACGGTCATTCCCATGTACGTGCCTCTATGCTTGGGGCTTCACTGACTATACCCTTTGTACATAGAAAATTAACCTTGGGTACTTGGCAACAGATAGCATTCGTTGATTTCGATAATCGGCCGAGGTCGCGCCGGGTGGTGCTCCAAATTGTCGGAGAATGAAAGCGGTTGGGCATCTTCCTACCCACCGGCGTAATGCTGACTGGCACCTGTTCTACAACTCGATGACTTGCTAGTTCGCGGCTATGGCATTTGAGGCAAGGTGCGGCACTACAGCTATGGGGATAGTGCCACATAGGGATGTTGACCGGGCGCTGGAGCTTGCTCTGAGTCTCGACATCCCTTTCTGGCCACAGCTTCCCAACCTGAGCATTTACGAAGACATGTACATTCAGGCATCGCAGAATTTTCCTGGTGTATCTGTTGACTTTGACAGGGAGAGACTCGTCTTCAATACAGCAAGATTTGGGCAGGAACTTGATGACTACTTCATGAAAATGGAACACCCGGAGACCTTCATGTTGACTGAAGAGTACTCAAGGGTGTTCCACAGATTCCTGTCTGCTGGGCTCCAGGATTATAGAGCGATTAGAGGACAAGTGATTGGTCCGGTGAGCTTTGGCTTTAAAGTACTAGATGAACAGCTGAAGCCAATCATCTATAACGATGAAGTAAGGGCCGTGTTGTTCGATTTCATCCAAAATAAAGCTAATACCCAGTATCAACAGCTTAAGAAAATAAGCTCTAATGCCTTCGTCTGGCTAGATGAACCAGGGCTGGGTTATGCCTTCAGTGCTTTCTCAGGATACAATGAGCAGCAGGCTAAGGCAGATTACCGCGATTTTCTCGACGGCTTACAAAGTCCTAAGGGATTGCACCTTTGTGCTGATGTGAACCTGCCTTACCTGTTGGAGTTAGGAGTCGAAGTACTATCGTTTGACGCCTACCAGATTGAGTTCATGCCTAAGGAGTACGCCAGCGCTGTTGCTGGATTTCTTAACAGAGGCGGGGTTATCGCATGGGGCATTATTCCCACTGAATCCACGACTTTGGCGGCGCAGACACCAGCTGCACTGGCGGTGATTCTCTCAGACTACTGGAACGTAATCGGAGAGAATACAGGCTTAGCTGTAAACCAAATTGCAGAGCAAGCACTGGTGGCGCCAGCGAGATGCTGTCTCAAGGACACAGGCCAAGCTAGTTCAGCCACTGCGGTGGGAGAAGAATGCCAGGTTTCTAACCTGGAGGAAAGGACTGTTGAGAAAGCATTTGCCTTCCTGCCACAGCTATCGCTGATATTGAGAGATAGGTACGGCCTATGAAGAGAGCGGGGCGCTGACCAGGATGGTGATGCCACGACTATGGCTGTTTGCCAGCCCGGTAGTCAAGCCTGGTGAAATTCTCTGATTTCTGCTATTTGACAAATTAGTAAGAGAAATCATACAATGCTTGATTTGAAAGCGAGTTTGCTGTTGGAGGGTGAAATGGAACAGGAAGATAGATGTCCGGTGGGCAAGTGTTTTGGCTCTACGGTAGTCGGCCCTCGAGGACAATTGGTGATTCCAGTGGAAGCTCGAAAAGAGCTGGGCATAGATGCCGGTACCAAGCTTTTAGTATTCAGTCATTTCGGAGAAAGAGGACTCATGTTTGTAAAAGTCGGCGTTGTGGAAGAGTTGCTTAACATAATAAGTCGTCGGGTCAGTGAGTTTACCCAGATGGTCGAGGAAACTGAACGTACAGAGAATGAAGGCAATCGAGGTTAACAACCTAACCAAGGCATTTGGTCATCTTGTTGCTGTAGACCGTATCTCATTTGGGGTTGGGCAAGGAGAAATCTTCGGTTTCCTTGGTGTTAATGGGTCTGGTAAAACAACTACTATGATGATGTTGGCTACTGCTCTCAACCCTAGTTCAGGCACAGCTACTGTGTGCGGGTATGATATCATCAAACAGAGAAGCAAAGTCAGAGAGTCTATTGGTGTGGTTTTTCAAAGGCCAAGTTTGGACGTAAATTTGACCGGCAGAGAGAACCTGGACTTTCACGCTAGAATGTACCACTTAGATAAGAAAACTAGAGAAGGAAGAATATCGCGAGCTTTGAATTTGGTTGGATTGGAAGACAGGCAAAACACGCTGGCTAAGCACTACTCTGGTGGTATGCAGCGGAAGCTGGAGATAGCCAGAGGAATGCTAAATCATCCCAAAGTGTTATTTCTGGACGAACCAACTCTGGGCTTGGATGTGCCGACAAGAAGGCTTCTATGGGACTATGTTAAGAATCTAAACAAGGACTTTGGCACTACCATACTGCTAAACACGCATTATATTGAGGAAGCTGACAATCTCTGCGATAGCATTGCTATTGTAGAGCAGGGAGAGATAATCGCGTTAGATACTCCTCAAGGCTTGAGAGATTGTGTCAGTGATAGTCTGCTCTCCATCAGGCTTTCCGGCGGTTCGAATGGTGAGCTAGTTAAGTTGTTTGACCGGGTAAGCTGGATCAAAAAGATTAATCAGCGTGACGATTGGCTGGAGTTGAGTGTACAGAATGGGGGAGCGAAGATACCAGAGATAGTCAGGTTAGCTGAAAAGAATGATTTCGCTATCTCTGCTATTAGCGAGTATAAGCCGACTCTGGAAGACGCCTTTCTGCGTTATACCGGAAGGGCCATAAGAGAGGAAGAGGCGCGTGTAGAAGAGAGCGAGCAGGCCAGGAGAGACAGGAGGAAGTGAGCAGATGCAGGTGATATCAGCCACGATGTTAATAGATCCTGTGCCAATTTACACCATGTGGTTGCGGCAGATAAAGAGGTTTTTGAGGATGAAGGCCAGGGTGGCCGGCTCAATATTGATGCCGTTTCTTTTCCTTGCTTTTCTGGGCTTGCCAATGAGTTTCATGCCGGCCAGGATGATACCGGGGATGCCAGCAGATATAAGCTTTCTTGATTTCCTGGCTCCTGGGATAGTAGGCATGACCTTGCTATTTGGCGGGACAATATCAGGAGCATCGGTCATCTGGGATAAGGAATTTGGCTTCCTCAAAGAGGTATTGGTAGCTCCGGTTAACCGATTCTCCATCATACTGGGCAGAAGTCTGGGAAGCATGACTACAGCGATAGTTCAGGCGCTCATCGTAGTGGCAATAGCGGTGGCTATGGGAGTCAGGATATGCAGTGTCTCTGGCTTCTTTCTATCAATCGTATTTATGATTCTCACCTGTACCACTTTTACCGGCTTCGGACTAATCCTTGCTACTAAATTGAATGATACCGAGGGCTTCATGGCCATAATGAACTTGGTAATAATGCCTGTATTCTTCCTCTCGGGCGCTTTTTTCCCTTTGGCTGCCATGCCAGCAGGAATTAAACACATAATGTATGTCAACCCGCTTACTTACGGAGTGGATGGGCTAAGGGGTACACTTGTTGGTGGTGCTGCTTTTCCTTTGTGGCTAGATTTTGTTATTCTTCTTGCATTGTCTATAGTCCTGGCTGGCGTAGGTGCTTACTGGTTTTCCAAGATGGAGGCTGATTAGAAGTAACAAGAGACAGTCTAAACAAGGCCTCTCAGTTCTATATCTGAACTGAGGTTGCTATGCTAAAATAATGGGTTTATTAGAAATGTATCAATGAATGAGGGAGGGCTAAAGGAAAATGAAGAAGGGGTTACTCGTAGTAATGGCAGTGTGTCTGACTGCTTCTGTTTTCACCGGTTGTTCTAGTTCAGAAAGTGAGGCTGAGGAAACCGCTGAAGTTATCCGAGGCGACCTAACGATAAGCGTCTCTGTCAGTGGCAACCTGGAAATGCCACGTAAGACAGATTTGTCGTTTGGCACCACAGGTACAGTGAAGGAGATAGCTTGTGACGAAGGAGACGAGGTAACCAAAGGTCAAGTATTAGCCAAACTTGATGCCCGCTCCTTAGGACTGAATGTAGAAATGGCTGAGAATAGGTGTGAAACAGCTCAGGGTAGATATGAAATGGCGCAGGTTGACTTTGAAGTGGCTGAACATAAGCTAATGCAGACAATCTATCCTATGTACACCGGCGCTTACATTAGCGACTTGCCAGGGACATGGTTGGCTCTAGAGGAGGCTGAGGCTGACTTGGAGGAGGCGCAAAGGCTCGTGGAGCTAGGCGAAGTTGATGACGCGCAAGCCCAGCTAGAGTTGCTTGCGGCACGAGTAGCCAAAGCCAAAGAGAAATTGCACTCCACAAGGTGGGCTTTGCCCATTTCAGTGAGGCTAATTGAGCTACAGAGAGATCAGGCGAAGACAGCCCTTGACATAAGCAAGATAGACTTAGCCACGGCTAAGCTAGAATTGACCAATGCCAAGCTGGAGTTGGACAAGGCAATCATTTCTGCTTCCTTCAATGGCATAGTGGCTGAGGTGGCGATAGATGAGGGACAACAGGTTTCAGCCATGACATATGCCAACCCAGCAATCCGCCTAGTTGATGCTAGCCAGATAGAGATGAGTGGTGTGATTGATGAAATCGATATCGCTAGCGTAGAACTAGGACAGGAAGTAGATATTACCTTGGATGCCTTGCCTGATAAGGAAGTAAGTGGCAGTGTCACCTTTATTTCCCAAATAGGGACAGTCCAGGCAGGGGTGGTATCCTACAAAACCACCATAACGTTGGAGAACCCAGATGAGGAGCTTAGGGATGGCATGAGTGCCACTGCGGAAATAATTGATGAACGTCGTGACAATGTATTGCTGGTACCCAATCGAGCTATCCAGGGCAGTTGGGATGAGCCGTGGGTGGAAGTCGTTGTTGGCGAGGAGATTGAGCAAAGAGAGGTTGTTTTGGGTTTAAGCGATGGTATAGACGCTGAGGTCTTGTCTGGGCTGGAAGAAGGAGAAATGGTGGTGTTGCCTGCGGCACAGTTGCCATTTACGTTTTTTGGTGGCTGATAGATGATTGAACTCGATAACATAACGAAGGTGTACAAAGCCGGTCGAACAGATGTTCCCGCTCTGCGGGGGATAAGCTGCTGCATTGAGGATGGGGAGATGGTAGCTATTATGGGGCCGTCTGGGTCAGGCAAATCAACGCTGATGAATATCATCGGTTGTCTGGATAAACCTACTTCGGGGCAATACCGGCTAGCTGCGATAGAAGTGAACGGGCTGGGTGATGACAAGCTAGCTGAGATAAGAAACAGGAAGATAGGCTTCGTTTTTCAAAGCTTTAACTTGCTGCCTAGAAATACAGCTCTGGCTAATGTGGAATTGCCGCTTGTTTACCGTGGTGCTCGCAATCGTCGGCAACTAGCTTTGCAAGCCTTGGAGTCTGTAGGGTTGGCCCATCGGGCTAAACACAGGCCAAACGAGCTAGCTGGAGGCGAGCAGCAAAGGGTGGCTATCGCCCGGGCGTTAATAAATGGGCCCCCACTGCTTTTAGCTGATGAGCCTACCGGCAACCTTGATACCCAGACCAGTAAGGAAATCATGCTCCTGTTTCAGAAACTGAATCGGCAAGGGATAACTATTGCTTTGGTTACACATGAGTCAAATATCGCTGATTATACCCAGCGCACGATAAGAATTCGTGATGGTCTGATAGAGAGATGAAGATCTGGGATTGCTTCGCTACTGCACTACGTACTTTAGTTGGTAACAAGCTAAGGTCAATCTTAACCATGCTGGGCATTCTAATTGGCATAGCTGCGGTTATCTCTATGGTGTCTCTAGTTCGGGCAGAACAGGCTATGATGCAGGCGTCCTTCGAATCGCTGGGAGCCAATCTTATATTTGTTACCCCCGGCGCTGAAACGGGTGGGGGAGGGCTCGGCGGAACGTTCGGCTCCAGCTCGACGTTAACTCTGGAGGATGCTGAGGCGATTGCCAGCGACGCCCCTTCTGTGGCCATAGTGGCGCCGGTGACGCAGACCACCACTAAGATAGTGGCCGGAGGGGAAAACGTCACCTGTTTGACCCTCGGCGTAACTCCTGAATATCAGTATGCGCGTAACTTTGAAGCGGAGCAAGGCGTCTTTATTACCGCGCTGGATTACAAGAGCAAGGCTAGGGTGGTGGTCTTGGGCAACCAGCTAGCTGAGACCTTGTTCGGGCAAATGTCCCCGGTGGGTGCAAATGTCAGAATTGATGGACGCCAATTTAAGGTTATGGGGGTTCTCAAATCTAAAGGGGAGTCTTTTGGCACGGAGGACCAGTCGGCCATGGTTCCTCTAAGCACAGCGCAGGCGGTTCTATCCTCTGAGCGGGGCGGCGGTGGCGAGCATTACATTCAGACTATCGCTGTTCAGGCGAAAAGCAAAGAGGCGACAGGCTCAGCACAGTGGGAGATTGGCAACATTCTTCGGGACCGCCATCGCATCAGGCCAGGAGAGGATGACGATTTCACTGTGTTTAGCATGGGCGACATATCGCGCACTGCTGACCAGATGTATGCGATTGGAGAGATTATCATGGGTGCCATAGCTGGCATTTCCCTCCTGGTTGGTGGCATCGGGATAATGAATATCATGCTGGTCTCGGTAACTGAGCGCACCAGAGAAATTGGGCTACGCAAGGCGCTAGGCGCCAAACGTCGTGACGTTTTAACTCAGTTTCTTATTGAAGCTGCCGTGCTGAGTCTATGTGGTGGTGCTGTGGGACTGGGCTTGGGTTGGCTGATAGTGAGAATTAGCGCTGGCGCGTTGGCCGGCATGGGATTTCCATTCCCAGCCATAGTTCCGGGAGATGTCGTTGCTTTGGCAGTGGGTGTAGCCATCTTTGTTGGGCTTGCCTCTGGCCTTTACCCTGCAGTCAGAGCAGCGCGGCTTAATCCCATTGAGGCCTTGCGCCGTGAATAGGTTATTGTTTGCCCTGAATCAAGGACAAGAATTCAGAGCGGGTAACTGTTCTACTGCGGAAAGTCCCTCTTGTTGCTGAAGTTATCACGTTAGTCCCTGGTTTCTTGACTCCACGCATGGTCATGCATAAGTGTTCCGCTTGAATTACTACACCCACGCCGTCAGGCTGAAGAGCCTCAAAGATAGTGTCGGCAATCTGCCTGGTCATTCTTTCTTGGAGCTGAAGGCGCCTGGCATATATTTCCACCACTCTGGCCAGTTTGCTTATCCCCACTACTTTGCCGCTCGTGCTGGGTATATAGCCCACGTGCGCTACCCCGTAGAAAGGTAAGAGATGATGTTCGCACATAGAATAAAAGGGAATGTCTCTCAAAATCACCATCTCCTGGTGGCCTTCATCAAAGCTAACTGATAGCTCGGCTTTAGGGTCAGCATCCAGACCGGAGAAAAGCTCAGCATACATTTCGGCAACCCGCTGTGGAGTATCTCTCAGGTGTTCTCTGAGAGCGTCCTCGCCGATAGCCTCGATCATAGAAGTCATTGCTAGTTTGACTTTGTCTTGATTAACCATTTGAACTCCTCACTCCTAATGAAGCTGCGCTGGACTGTTGAATCACCCGAATAAGACTTTCTCAACCACAGCCAGGTCAGCTGGAAGCTCCCCTAAGGGTTGAGCATGTTTAGAAGGTATGCTAGGCTCCTTTAATCCCGTTCCCGTAATGATGCAGACCAGTTTTTTGCCAGAGAAATCTTGACTTCGTGACAGTTTCATAAGTCCAGCTACGGAAGCAGCAGAGGCTAGCTCGCTAAAGATGCCCTCCTTGGATGCCACTAGCCTGCGGGCGTTCATAATCTCATCGTCAGTGACACAGTCAATGATGCCACCTGACTCATCTCGCGCTGCCACCGCCTTTTGCCAGCTAGCAGGGTTGCCAATGCGAATGGCTGTGGCAATGGTCTTCGGTCGCTTGAGAACTTCGCCCCTCACTATTGGTGCCGCACCAGCAGCCTGGAAACCCATCATCTTGGGAGTATGGCTGGTTTTGCCTATTCGGTGATATTCTGTAAATCCTTTCCAGTACGCGGTGATATTGCCGGCGTTGCCCACAGGTACAAAGAGGTAATCAGGGGCATCGCCTAAGTCGTCTACGATTTCAAATGCCGCAGTCTTCTGACCCTCAATGCGGTCGGGATTAATTGAGTTGACCAAGGTGACAGGGTATTTCTCAGTCAGAGCGCGGACTATGTTAAGCGCCTGGTCAAAATTACCCTTTATGCCTATGATCTGAGCATCATAGGCGATAGCTTGAGCTAGTTTGCCGATGGCTATTTTCCCTTTAGGGATAACGATAATGGTCTGGAGCCCAAACCTAGCTCCATAAGCGGCTGCTGAAGCGCTGGTGTTACCGGTTGAGGCGCAAATGATGCTGGAGCTGCCGCTTTCTACTGCTTTGGCTACTGCTACCACCATGCCGCGGTCCTTGAAGGAACCAGTGGGGTTACAGCTCTCAAGCTTGAAGTAAAGCTCACCACCGCCAAGTTCCTTTTCCAGAGCGTTTGATCTCACTAGAGGCGTATCTCCCTCGCCAAGAGTTATCATGGGTGTGGCTGGAGTGACCGGAAGAAAGTCACGATAGATGTTTAAGACGCCTTGCTTCATCGCTTTAGCCTTCAACCCTGATGAGGTTACTGACCTCGTTCACTGCTGGTAGCTGCTTCAGTTCCCTTAGAGCCTTTTGCACTGCCCTCTCCTCGGCTGGATGTGTCATGATGACAATCACGGCAGTTTGAGACTTCAAATCGATCTCCTTCTGCATCACGGAAGAAATGCTGATGGAATTGTCACCCAAGACTTTTGAGATTTGAGCTAAGACGCCGGGGCGATCAGCCACATTCAGCCTGAAGTAGTAGCGCGTCTTTACATCAGACATAGGTTTAACAGCTAGTTTTTGCTTCAGTTCTAACCTGGGAGTATTGCTTACCCCCTGATGGATGTTCCTAGCTATTGTTAACACGTCTGCCATGATGGCGCTGGAGGCTGGCAGAGCTCCTGCTCCTTGCCCATAGAAGACTAATTTGCCAGCTAGGTTGCCTTCCACTTGAATAGCGTTAAAAACGCCATCCACCTTGGCTAACTGGGAGTTTTGGGCGGTGAACGCTGGGTGGACGCGTACTTCGATGCTTTTGCCTTCCCGCTTGGCGATAGCCAAAAGCTTTATAACATAGCCCAATTCCTTAGCGTAGTGGAAATCTTGAGCGGCAAGACGTGAGATTCCCTCGCAATATACGTCCTGAGGATTAACGGGGGTGTGAAAAGCCAAGCTGGACAGGATAACCAGCTTATAGGCGGCATCTGTGCCTTCAATGTCGTTAGCTGGATCGGCTTCAGCATAACCGCAATCCTGGGCTTGCTTCAAAGCTGAAGAAAAATCCAGTCCTTCCTGCGACATCTGAGTGAGAATATTGTTGGTGGTGCCATTAAGGATGGCATATATAGCCGAGATATCGTTAGCTGCCAAGTCTTGGAGGAAAGAAGATATAAGAGGTATGCCGCTACCTACGCTTGCTTCATAACGGAGGTCGACATTGCGTTCTTGGGCTAAGGATAGTAGCTTGTATCCGTATTTGGCTATTACTTCCTTATTGGCGGTAACTACATGTTTGTTGTGAGTGATAGCTTCTTTTATATACTCCAGGGCAGGGTGTTCGCCGCCTATAGCCTCAATCACTATACCTACGTCAGGGTCAGTGATAACTTCCTCAGCGTGACTCGTTAGCACGTGAGGCTTGAGTTTCAGCCTGCGTTGTTTATCTACGTCGCGCACCAGCACTTTCTTTAAAGCTAATGAAGCTCCCACTTGGTCAGCTAGTTTATCTGCCTTGTTAAGTATAACCTCGGCCACAGCGTTGCCCACAACGCCCAAACCCAGCAGGCCAACGCCAATATCCTTCATCATAGTGCTATCTCCTTTCCAGAACCTTGTCTACAGCCCAGTCTGCCTTTTCTTGGTCGAGATAGCTTTCGATTGTGCTATTGTCCCGTTGCTCGTTGAACCAATCTTCCAAGTATTTCATCGTTAGTCTTTCTCCAGTATCGTCGCTTAGCTCACGGTCGGCTTTCTCTATGACCTGAACTATCCAGTACCCATCTTGGGTTTGGACTGCTCTATCTTTGACTGGATCGCTGACAATATTTGGGATGAGATTAAAGGCAACTTTATCGAAGGCCTCGCTACCCATATCTCCTTGTTTTATCCAGCCTAGTTCGCCGCCATCCTCTTCGCCCATATATTGAGAGTACTCATCAGCTAGCTCAGCAAAATTGTCAGCGGTCAGTTGGGCTTTCACCTCGTCAGCTTCCTGTCTGCTACCTAACACCATCGCTCTGGCCTTGATTCCTTTCTCCACATCTTTCTCGGTAACCTCTATGAGCCAGTAGCCGACGTTTTTGCCTGTTGACTCATCGTGGACGGCTTGTATCTCGCCTGGCTCAAGGTTGAAGGCGACATCTTCGACAAGGGGATTAGATACCAGTTCCCGGGGTAGCCAGCCTAGGTCGCCTTCGGCTTGAGGATTGCAGGAGAACTCATCTATTAGGGCAGCAAAATCGTTGCCACTTTCAATTTTGGCTATCACATCATAAGCTACCTTCTGACTCTCGACAAGCATTATTTGAATATGTGCCTGCTCCATAGTGTCGGGCAACTGAGAGGCGAAGTATTCTTCGAGTTTTTCTCTTAACAGGTCAACAGATATTATTTCCCGGTATGCTTCTTCATCGGGCACACCTTTTTCCTCAATTTCGTCATCTATTTCCTCATTGGTGACCTCAACTCCGAGGCTTTGGGCTCCTTGCCTGACCAGTTCGTCTTGCACAATTTGATTGGCGACTATTTGAGACATGTAACTGAGTTGAGACGGATCTGCATCTTTAGTATAGGCGTCCAGTGTCTCTATGTAGTAATCCATAGTGAATGAGGCCTCGTTTACCTCAATCACAACCTCGTGAAGGGGCTTAACTTTGCTCTCGTAGTATCCATACCCAGCGTAGCCTATGGTCCCCGATAGGAAAATGGCGGCAACGACTATTATGATTCGGCGTATTTTCCTTTCGCGTTGCCACTTAGACAGTTGACGCTTGGTAGGAATGTGCTTTGGTTCAACACTTTTCTGCTTCTTACTCAATAGTTGTTCACTCTTTCCTCATTCTGAGCTCTGTGGTAAGAGTCTCTTATATAAATCCCCCGCTTCGCTCAGTGTGAAATTCCTATCCAATATATCTAATAACAATTGCTGGGGCAGTGTAGATATGATACCATACTAGTGAGAATAGGGCGACGGGGTGTAGCGCAGCCTGGTAGCGCACCTGAATGGGGTTCAGGTGGTCGGAGGTTCAAATCCTCTCACCCCGACGTATAGATTTTGCATCAAAGAAAGCGGAATGCAAAACCGCTACAACCGAGGCCAAGCAAGCACCCCCAAATGTTAATGAAGGCTTTCTCGTG
>Ga0315533_1000989_pt1 | contig 22800 bp, 18 predicted proteins | sample SalMarSW160130MG_FD_203081 | JGI IMG/M metagenome (GOLD analysis project Ga0315533, IMG submission 203081) | Salt marsh sediment microbial communities from the Plum Island Ecosystem LTER, Massachusetts, United States - Salt Marsh Sediment SW1601-30 ... | reverse complement strand
GACTAATGGAATAAAAGCCTGGGAAAAAGAAGAAGAAAAGGAGAGATAAAAGACAGGGATTTAATTTAACCACATTAATCCTGAAATTGTACAAAAACCTAAAGATTCTGTATTTTAGTAAATATTAAAAATTACATCTGAGAAGGAGGGAAAATGGTTGATACAATAAGCCAAATTATTCTCAATACTGTCAGGTCATATCCGAAAGAAGATTTGATACTTTTTAAAAGGGAAGGTGCTTATGTTCCGATATCAACACAAGACTTTGGAAATGATATAAAATATTTATCCCTTGGGCTGAAAGATTTAGGACATCAGGCTGGAGATAAACTTATTATACTTGCTGAAAATGGTCCTAAATGGATTATGACTGATTTTGCCAATCTTTGTTCGGGGGGAATAACCGTTCCCATTTATCCTTCTTTAGTACCAGAACAAATAAAATATATTATTGACGACTCTGATGCAAAAATTGTTGTGTGTTCGAGTAAAGAACTTTGGGAAAAGGTAAAAACAGTTAAAAATGAATTGACAAAGGTTACTCATTTTATTAGCTTCCAATCCGAAATTCCTGAAGGTGTCCTGAGTTTAAATGATGTGATGAGAAAAGGTAAACGGATTGCGGATGAAAAAACGGATCTTTTCGAAAAGACAGCACTAGAAGTTAAACCTGACGATGTTGCTTCTATTATTTATACATCTGGAACTACCGGGATTCCCAAAGGAGTGATACTTACTCATGACAATTTTACAAGCAATATTAAAACGTTAGCTGTTCTCGTTGAATTTACACATAAAGATATGGTCCTTTCGTTTTTACCTTTATCGCATGTTCTGGAGAGAATGTGCACCTTTGCATTTTTGTATAAAGGGTGCTCTATCGCATATGCTGAAAGTGTAGAGACTGTCGCAGATAATATGATGGAAGTCCAGCCTCATATAATGGTTAGTGTTCCTCGTCTATTTGAAAAAATCTATGCAATAGTCATGGATAATGTACTTGAAAGCCCCCCATTAAAAAGGAAAATCTTTTTCTGGGCAGTTAAAACAGGAAAGGAATATGGGAAAAGGAAACTTCAAAAGCAATCTATACCTGGACTTCTTAGATTGAAGAGGAATTTGGCTGATAAGCTTGTTTTTTCAAAAATCATTGAAAAGACAGGGGGAAGGGCGCGCTTTTTTGTCTCCGGAGGTGCACCTCTTCCCAAAGAAATCGCAGATTTTTTCTATGCACTGGGTCTTGTTGTTTTGGAAGGCTATGGATTGACCGAGACTTCTCCTGTTATTGCAGTCAATACTTTTGAAAATATGAAATTTGGAACAGTTGGACACCCGATTCCAGGAATAGATGTGAAAATTGCTGAAGACGGGGAGATTCTTACAAAAGGTCCGAATGTGATGAAAGGATATTACAAGAAAGAGGCTGAAACAAAAGAAGCTTTTGAAGGAGGATGGTTCCACACGGGAGATATTGGACATCTTGATGAAGATGGGTTTCTGGTTATTACTGACAGAAAAAAGGACATTATTATTACTTCTGGCGGAAAGAATGTGGCCCCTCAACAAATAGAAAACCTTATAAAAAGAAGCCCTTATATTTCTAATGTGGTTGTAACAGGGTCAACGAGAAAATTCATATCAGCTCTAATTGTGCCTGATTTTGGAAAACTGGAAGAATATGCCCGATTATTGAATATTACTTACAAGAACAAGATCGAATTGGTAAAAAATAAAGAAATCGTGAGTTTTATACTTGCAGAAATCAATAAATGTACCCCAAACCTTGCCCCTTATGAAAAAGTTAAGAAAATTGTTCTCCTTTACAGAGAATTTGAAGAAGATAAAGGAGAGTTAACTCCCACATTAAAAGTAAAAAGGAAAATTGTTGAGGAAAAATACAGAGATTTAATCGATTCTATGTATGAAGATTAGAGTCAAATGTTTAAGGAGTATAAGACATATTATAATTCCAATATCGGTGTTTTAGAAATAATTGGGACACAAAAAGGGATACTATCTGTTAGTTTTTTAGAAGAAAAATCTGTAACTAACGTCGAAATTCCTCACTGTTTAAAAGAATGTTATTCACAAATTGATGATTATTTTAAAGGTAATCGTAAAAAATTTAGTGTAAAAATTCAGTTGAAAGGCACAGATTTTCAAAAAAAAGTCTGGAAGCAGTTGATGAAGATTCCATTTGGAAAGACTGTATCTTACAAGGATATTGCTTTATCTGTTGGAAATAAGAATGCTGTTCGTGCAGTTGGAAACGCAAACGGAAAAAACAGGGTAGCCATCATTATTCCATGCCATCGTGTTATTGGCATCGATGGGAAGCTGGTCGGTTTCGGGGCCGGATTATGGAGAAAAGAGTGGCTGTTAAAACACGAAAGCAGTTTCCTCAAAAAGTGATATACAGACCAAGAGCCTCCATGATTTCTTCACTTTCCGTAGTTCCGAAGTGATTCTCTTTTAAGAATTCAGGGCTTCATACACAGCTTTTGAGATTTGATAATCCTGGACTGCAACACCAGTTAGATCTGCCACAGTGGTCTGGTTGTCCGATGTCCTTTGAAGTTCTTTGTTTACAATCACATTGCCCAATTCAACAGGATCATTTTCTTTCAAAACACCTGCCTTTAAAGCTTTATATATTTCGCCCCTCAATTTACATTGACTGATGCTGTCGGCAACAACAATGTCGGCATTTTTCAGAATCATTGAATCCAATTCCTGTTTCTCAGCTGTATCTGAGCCCATTGCTGTGATATGAGTTCCTTTAAGAACTAAGTCAGATTTTACCAGAGGAGTTTTTGAAGGGGTTGCTGTAACTATAAAGTTACAGTTTGAGGTGATGTAGTCTGGTTCAAGTGTTGTTTCAATATTATAACCGTAAGGTTCCATGTCCTTCCTATATGCATCGAGTTCCGCCTGGTTTACACCCCACACAATGATCTGATTGCAGTTAATAATTGACTCTAAATACTGCAACTGCAATCTCCCTTGAACTCCCGCACCGAAGATACCGATACAATGGACATTTTTAGGAGCCATATATTTGGCAACTACTGCCCCGGCTGCAGCTGTTCTAACAGCAGTGAGCCAACCTTCATCAAACAAGATGCAGGATAGATTCCCGTTTTTCTGGTTGAACAACAGCATAAGACCGGAATTTGCAGGCATATTGATTTTGTAATTCTCGTAAAAACCACTGGCAATTTTTATTACATAGTAGTCGTCGTTCTTTATAAAACCATATTTTATATGGGTTTCTCCTGGCGGATTCTCAAAGATCATCTCTCCTACAGGTGGCACGACAACTTTTCCCTGAGAATATGCAACAAAGCCTTCCTCGATAACTTTTACAGCATCAATATTTTCCAGGGCACCCTTGATTTGTTTGAGATTGAATGTTTTTGTCACTTGGTTATCCTCGTTTGCATTAATTTTTTTTTAAGTAATGCAGCCCAATCTTTGAACCGCTTAATATTTATTATAACATTTATTATAACGATATTTTTATTTTTCCTTATTTCAGTTTGAATCATATATCATAGCCGGCTTGATTCTTTTCTTCCGGTAAAAAATAAACGGGCATAGTAAATCCGATATCTGATAGAGAATGCACGGGCTTTTCAAGGAATATTCTTAATAATTGATGCCATTTGCCGGATATAATCAGGATTTGTTCCGCAGCATCCACCAATAATATTTACGCCATTTTCAATCATTGCCGGTATAAAACGGATATAATCTTCTAGTGGTTGAGAGTAAATTACTTTACCATCTGAAGACAGAGAAGGCTGACCGGCATTTGCTTGAGCGATAAGTGGTAGGGAAGTGTGCTTTCTCATATCTTTAATCAATCCTACCATTTGTTCGCTGTCGAGAGTGCAATTTGCTCCAAGGGCAGGCACACTGCATGATTCCAACTCTTTTATGCATTTATAAACACTATCACCCATAATGGTGAAATAACCTCTTGGATTTTCATTGAATGTCATAGTAACAAAGATAGGAAGATCACATGATTTTCTCGCTGCTTTAAGGGCACAAAGGGCTTCTCTTAAGTCATACTGAGTCTCGATTAAAAGAAAATCAACTTTCCCTTTACTCAAAGCCATGGCCTGCTCTGCATATGCATCTTCAAAATCGTTTTCTGTAAAGTTGCCTTGAGGTTTAAGAAATTGGCCTGTTGGCCCCATACTTCCACCAATGAATTTGCCCTCAGGTCGACACTCTTGCGCCAGATAGGCTGCTGTAGAGTTTATTTCATAACACTTGTCATCCAGATCGTAAGATGAAAGTTTTATTTTGTTCCCACCAAAACTGTTAGTTAAGACTGCATCTGAACCAGCATCAAAATAGCTCTTATAAATCTTAATTATCAATTTCGGCCTTTCTAAATTCCACGATTCAGGGCATGCTCCCTGAGGAAAACCATGTCTTATAAGCTCTGTGCCCATGCCTCCATCAAGCAGAAGGATCCTCTCGTTGATCAAATCAAGAACCGAAGAATCCATTCATTTTCTCCTTATTGACGTTTGAATCTATTATTTTCGTTTATTAGTATATCACATTTAACCTGGATTCTTTCTATCTCATATATATCTGTGTTAATATCTGAGTACATATTTTCTCTAAGGAGAATATAATGGGAATTTATAAAGATCTTAGGGATAAAAGAGTTGTCATCACCGGCGCAGCAAGTGGAATAGGACTTGCAACTACAAAGAGATTTATCTTTGAAGAATCAAGAGTTTTTATAATTGATTGTAATAAAGAAGCTCTGGAAAAAACATTAGTTAAAAATACAAATATCTGTGGCGGGTTCCATGGGGATGTTAGCATTCCTGAAGACATGAAATCAGCATTCAGGAAAGCGTATGATGTTCTGAGTGGAATCGATATCTTAATCTCTAATGCCGGGATAAGCGTGCGAAAATCATTTCTGGAAACCGAATATGAACAATGGTCAAAAGTTCTCAGAATTAATCTAGATAGCATGTTTCTATGTGCAAAAGAGGCTATTAAGAGAATGCGTGACCAGTCTTCAGGCGTTATATTGTTTACTGCTTCTACAAATGGAATTGAGGGTCATCCGCTTTATTCTGATTATAATGCATCCAAAGCAGGAGTTATCATGCTTGCAAAAACTCTTGCCCTGGAATTTGGTCCCTGGTTGAGAGTAAATGCTGTTTGCCCGGGTTATGTTCTTACTCCTATGCAAAAATCAGAATATTTACCAGAAATGCTGAAAAATATAAATTCAGAGATTCCTTTAAAGCGACATGCAAAACCTGAAGAAATTGCCGCATTGTTTGCTTTTTTAGCATCAAGCGAGGCATCCTATATTACCGGACAGGCGATATCAATCGATGGCGGTGAAACAGCAGGTCAATACTTAAAGGGCATAGAGAAAATATCTTAATAATACCTAACCTGGATTATTCATAAAAATTGCCGATTATGATTAGAAGGGGAAAACATAACAAACAGTGTGATTCACTTGATATCATGAAAAATCATGCTAACATGAGGAGGAAATTGACATGAAATTAGATAATAAAATCAGAGATCTTCTTTCTTTAGAAGGAAAAGTTGCTATGATCTCAGGGGCAGCCTCAGGAATAGGCCTTGGAACAGCAATAAAACTTGCGGAAGTGGGTGCATATATCGCTTTGCTTGATATCGATGAATCAAAAGGAAAAGAAGCAGCAGAAAAGATAAAAAAAATTGGACAGAATGCCGAGTTTTTTCGATGTGATGTCACTTCAAATTCTGATTGTAAAGAAATAACAGAAAATGTTATAAGAGAATTCGGAAAAATAGATATCTTATTCAATAATGCGGGGGTTACGAGACGCAAGAATATTGTCGAGTTAAATGAATTTGAATGGGATTTAGTAACTGGAGTGAGCCTTAAAGGAATATACTTGCTTTCACATCATGTGATTCCTCATATGATAAAGAACGGAGGGGGAAACATAATAAACACAGGTTCAGGATGGTCACTAAGAGGCGGTCCTAAGGCTGTATCATATTGTGCAGCAAAAGGTGGTGTTATAAATCTTACACGTGCCATGGCTATTGACCATGGGAAACACAACATAAGAGTAAATTGTGTCTGTCCAGGTGATGTGGACACTCCGCTGCTGCATGCTGAAGCACTACAATTAGGAGAAGCCGATGATGATTTTATGAAAAAAGCCGCAGATCGGCCCATTTCCCGTCTGGGAACCCCTGAAGATATTGCGAATGCTGTCCTCTTTTTTGCAAGTAATATGTCTGCCTGGGTAACAGGCTCTATTTTAGTTGTTGACGGAGGAGGATTGGCTGGATAGTTATCTGCCAAAAAACATATAAAGGAGGTTAGCTATGAACAGTAAAAAGGGAAGCGCACATCCGTATATCCCTAATTCCGCACCCGAAGTTAAAGCAAAAATGTTAAAAGAGATAGGCGTGAATGATATCGATGAATTATACAGTGATATCCCCGAAACTCTGAAGTTTAAAGGGAATATAAACTTGCCTCAGGCTTTGCCTTCTGAATATGCGTTAAAGCGCCATGTTGAGGAAATCCTCTCCAAAAATCAAAATTGTGAGGATAATCTCAGTTTTTTAGGAGGCGGATGCTGGCAGCATTACGTTCCTGCCATATGTGATGAAATAAATCAGCGGTCAGAATTTTTAACAGCATATGCAGGCGAACCATACGAAGACCATGGAAGATTCCAGGCTCTTTTTGAATATGAAAGCCTGATGGCAGAACTTTTAGATATGGATGTAGTCAATGTGCCGACATATGATTGGTGCCAGGCTGCCAGCACTTCAATAAGAATGGCATGCAGGATTACTGGACGAAATGAAATACTAATCTCTGATACCGTATCTCCTGACAGACTTTTAGTGATCAATAATTATTGCAGGCCAATTGTTGATATTAAAACATTGAAGCATTGCCCGAAAACCGGGGCTATTGACCTTAATGACCTAAAATCAAAAATATCTCCACGTACAGCCGGAGTTTATTTTGAGAATCCATCCTACATGGGATTCCTTGAAAGTCAAGGAAATGCCCTATCAGATATTGCCCACAAAAATGGCGCTTTGAGTATTGTTGGTGTTGATCCAATCTCATTGGGTGTTATTGTACCCCCAAGCTATTATGGGGCAGATATTGTTTGTGGTGACATTCAGGGTCTTGGAGTGCATATGAATTACGGTGGTGGGCTTGCAGGATTCATCGCAACGCATGATGAAGAAAAATTTGTAATGGAATACCCTTCACGACTCTTCGGCATCACAAAAACTGCTGTGGAAGGGGAATATGGCTTTGGTGATGTTGCTTATGACAGGACATCATTTGGCCTTAGGGAGAAAGGCAAAGAATTTATAGGGACATGTTCAGCATTATGGGGAATTACAGCAGGCGTTTATCTATCGCTTATGGGACCTGAGGGAATGCAAAAACTTGGTAAGGCCATTATGCAAAAATCTCAATATGCAATGAAGAAAATATCAGAAATCAAGGGGGTTAAAGCCCCCTTGTTCAATGCGCCTCATTTTAAAGAATTTATTGTGGATTTCAATGATACAAAAGTTTCAGTCAAGGAAATAAATAAATCATTACTAAAACATGCTATTTTCGGAGGAAAAGACTTATCTAATGATTTCCCAGAATTGGGAAGTTGCGCTCTGTATTGTGTAACAGAAATCCATACAAAAAAAGAAATCGATAGATTGGTTCAGGTATTGAGTGATGTCCTGAATAGAACGGAAATATAAAAAAGGATGATATTTAAATGAAAACAACTAGATTGAGAAAATTTCATCAGGCAAAATGGGATGAGCCCATCATTTTTGAGTTAAGTAAAAAAGGAGAGAGAGGACTTTTAATACCTGAAGCAGAGAAAGAAATTGAAGAGTCTATTGGAGATGGGATCTCTGCTTTGCCGGAAAATATGAAAAGAAAGGAAGCCCCAGGGCTTCCTGAGATATCACAAATGAGAGTATTAAAACATTACCTTCGCTTATCGCAGCAATGTTTGGGGGCAGATTTAAACGTGGATATAGGACAAGGGACTTGTACAATGAAATACAGTCCAAAAATTAACGAGATTTTTATCCGTTCACCTAAAGTAACAGAGCTCCACCCACTTCAGGATGAAAGCACAGTCCAGGGGGCGCTGGAAATTATATATAAACTGGATACATTCCTGAGGGAAATTTCAGGACTAAGCCAATTTTCCCTCCAACCAGGAGGAGGCTCATCAGCTATTTTTGCCATGGCTTCCATCATTCGAGCTTATCATGAAGCGAATGGAGAAGCAGAACAAAGAGATGAAATAATTACAACCATATTCTCACATCCATCTGATGCTGCTGCAGCAGCTTCAAAAGGTTATAGAATAATTACAATTTTTCAAGATAAAGATGGACTGCCCGATGTTGAAGCTCTTAAAAATGCAGTCTCCAATAAGACTGCAGGCTTGTTGATTACAAATCCTGAAGATACAGGAATTTTCAATCCTAGAATAACAGAATTTACAAGAATTATTCACGATGCAGGAGGCCTCTGTGGATATGACCAGGCTAATGCCAATGGAATATTGGGGATTACTCGTGCCAAAGAAGCTGATTTTGACCTGTGCTTCTTTAACCTTCACAAAACATTCTCATCTCCACATGGGTGTGGAGGCCCAGGGGTTGGAGCACTTGGAGTGACCGAAAGGTTGATAAACTATCTTCCTGTTCCAATAGTTGGGTTTGACGGCGAAAAATATTTTTTGAATTACAATCTTCCAGGAAGTATCGGCAAGGTGAGAGGATTTCTTGGGGTTTTTCCAGTCATTTTAAGGGCTTATGCATGGATAATGAGTCTAGGGGCTTTAGGACTCAAGGAAGCAGCAAGTATCGCTGTTTTAAACAATAACTACATTTTAAATAAAGTGAAACAAATTCACGGTGCAAGTGCCCCTTATGCAAAAGGGAGACACAGAATTGAACAGGTGAGGTATAGTTGGGAGAAGCTCACAGAAGAAACAGGAATTTCAACAGAAGAAATAAGTTGCAGAATGGCTGATTTTGGCTTCCATTTATGGTCTAGTCATCATCCATTCATTGTTCCCCAACCGTTCACAATTGAGCCAACAGAGTCATACTCAAAAGATGAAATTGATGAATACATTTCTGCATTGAATGAAGTCGCAAAAGAAGCATATGAAAATCCTGAAAAAGTTAAAAATTCACCTCATAACAGTGTCGTGCACAAGATTGATAACAGCACATTGGATAACCCCGAAAAATGGGCAATTACATGGAGAGCTTACTTAAAAAAAAATAAAATAAAGGATTAGTTGTTCAGGTTTCGCTTTTACAACCACCGTCTGATCCAGGACCTGATGCCTCCAGATGCTTTAACAATAACCATGGGTTTCCTGCATTTCCGTGCTATAGCATGGGAAACAGAATCCCTTGTGATCTGATAAATCAATGGATCTCTGGTTGTGCCAAGGACGACTAGATCGTAATTTTCAGATTCATCAAGAATGGTTTCTATTATATTTTGGGAATCCACTTTTTTGATTTTAATTCGATTGAAATTTATATGACTTCGGTTATGATTCCGTGCTCTGTATGATCTGGGATACTGTACCGAATCAATTTTGTTTTTGTGATCATTCACACTAAAGGCAATTATTTCTGCATTATCTCTCTCTGCCAGTATGCTTGCAATTTCAAGAGCAAAAACTCCATTTGGGCCTCCTCCCAGAGGCACTAATATTCGTTTAAACTCACGATTTCCAAGGCCTTTTAAAATAATGACATTGCATGGGGCACGTTCAATAATAATATCTACAGTGCTGCCCAGTCTGAATACGGAGCTTCTAGGTTGACCATGCCAGCCCATAATTAGCATGTCGATTTTCTTTTCCCTTACAGCGCTTAAGATACCACGGGCGATATTTCTGCAATACCTTATGGTTGTAGTGATAGGAAATTTGATAACAAGATAGAGCATCGCCTCCACAATTCCTTCTTTTCCTTCCATCATGAATTTTTCGGCATCGGCTAAAGGAACCTGCTTCGGAACAGGCACCATGTGAAGCAGATTAACCCTGGCATTTTTGGCTTCACTGAGTACGTAAGTAGTACGAATCATCTGGAGCGCATTATCAGGATTTGCTACAGAAACCATGATATGGTATTGGTCGCTTTCAGGGACTTTCTCTTCTTCAATGACCCTGATTTCATCTTCGGTGGAGATGGCATGTGATTTCGAATATAAATAATATATAGCAATTCCTGAAATAATCCAGGCTGGGCCTATAGTCCAGGATATCCAGCTCATTTTTACAAGCGAAACAGCAATTATAGCCTGACAGACAAAAGCAATAATTGGCAGCCATGGAAAGAAAGGCATAATAAATCCATAACTCAATTCGTCACCCATATTCAGGCGGATTCTGATTACACACATATTTACAAGGAAAAAAAGGAAAAGGAACATGATACTTGCACTGGAAGCTACATCCATAGTTGGAAGCAGTATTGCTACTGTTATGATAATACATCCAGAAAACATAAGTGCAATCCATGGTGTCTTTCGTCTGTGTGAAATACTTGCAAAGAATTTAGGTAGCATACGATCACGACCAAGCGCATATGATACCCTCGTAGCAGAATATATAGTTGCATTCAAGGCAGAAAGAGAAGCGAATATTACCGCCAAAGTTAGGAGAAAATTACCGAACGGCATAAGACGCGAAACAGCTTCCCCGAATCCTCTTTCTTTAAAACTTCCAATCCACTCCCATGGAACTCCTTCAACTCCAGGAGATCCTGCTTTTACTGCAACAATTGCAGCAAAAGAAACTGCCACATAAGTGAATGTTGCTATAGAAACAGAATAAATCATCGCCTTTGGAAGATTTCGTTTGGGGTCAATTGTTTCATCTCCTGCTTGAGCAATTACCTCATAGCCTTCAAAAGCAACATATGTAAACCCCATTGTTATAAGAACCTTTGACCAGCCATAAGGAAGAAACGGTGAGATGTTCTGAAGCCTTGAGGGATCTATCATTGCTACAATAATACCTACACCTCCGATGAGAATGAGAAAAAGGGTTTGACCAAGCGTAAAAAATGCTCCAATTTTACCAGTTTTCGAAACTCCGCTATAATTGATATACAGGAAGAGTATGGCAATAAGAAAAGCAACGATTTTTTCTGTTATGTTTGTTGAAAAAGGGAGCCAGCCCAATAATCCCAGGCCTTTGAAATATCTTACAGTGTAAATTGCAAAAGTCACCGCATATAAACTTCCAGCCGCACTCGATGCGAACCACTCAATCCATCCTGCTGTAAAACTTGCCCCCCGTCCAAAAGCCAAACGGGCAAAATTATATGCACCACCTGCACGAGGAATTGCAGAACTCAATTCAGCGTAAGATAAAGCTGTGAATAAAGCGATTACCCCATTAAGAGTAAATGTAAGGAGAACCCCGCCCGGGCCTGCAAAATAAACCGCATTTCCTATTCCAAGAAAAACTCCCGCACCAATCATCATCCCAAGACCCATCATGGTAATGTGAAAGAGAGAGAGTTCTCTGGAGAGCTCTGAGGAAATATGAGTTTTATCTTCTTTCATTTATTCCTTTTAGGATCTCTCGAGCCGAATTGAGTCTTTTTTTGTGGATCAGTTCAATCGTCCTTCGGCTCCTAAGGATAAGGAAGATCATAAAAGCAAGGGATGCAAAAATGATAATGATACCGAATATGATATCCATTTACGTTTGTCTTAAACAGATTTTATATCAATTAGAATGTTCGTGCATGTATTCTATATACAGTTTATTAAGGTCTTGACCTGCAAGTTCTTCTTTCGTTTGCATCATAACCAGCTTACCCTTCATCATGAATCCAACTCTATCTGCAATATATCTTGCACGGAAAATATCATGCGAGGACATGAAAATCGATTTTCCTTGTTCACGCAATTCTAACAGAAGTTCAAGAAATTGCTGCCCCGACTTGGGATCCAGGCCAGATGTTGGCTCATCAAGAATGATGTTTGGCGCATCTTTTATTATTGCAATGGCGATCCCCAATTTCTGCTGCATTCCTTTTGAGAAATTTTTTGTCCTCATATCAAATGCTTCTTCCTGAAGCCCCACACGCTTTAACACCTTGGCATAATCTTTTTTGGTTAGGTTGCGCTTTCCTGCTAATTTTGCAAAATAGTTGATATTTTGGAAGGCTGAAAAATTTCCGTACAGCATTACATTTTCAGAAACAAAGGAAACATAATCTTTTGATTTTAATGGCTCTTTGTCCACATCTATCCCTTCGATTAAAGCACTCCCTTCGGTAGGCGGGATAAAATTCAGAAAAAGATTAATTGTCGTTGTTTTACCTGCACCATTAGCTCCGAACATACAGAATATTTCTCCTGCTTCGATTTTGAAGCTTATATGATCGATTGCTAACAGCCCATCCTCATATTTTTTTGTAAGATTAATTGCTTCTAACATAATTTCCTCTTATTTTTTTATTTGACATAATCATTGGCTTTTAATCATTTACCTGACATCATATCTGATAAAAGATATATAGGCACCCATAAAAAATACTATAATCAGTAAAATCATCAGCATGAGGTCAGGAAGCATTCTTTTTATTGAATCACCGAGACGCTCCGGAATAAACTCGTGCTGCGGCATATCATCTAATTCAGGTTTCGGCTGTTCTCCACCTCCCAGATTTAAAGATCTCATCATTTTTGCGTTAATCCATTTTGTAAATATTGGCTTATAATTCTTTACCGAGTTTAAGAATCTCTCGTGCTCAATTATCCCTGTTCTTGCGAGGTTCATAGTACCAAACATCAGAGCAGAAGCTGGAGAAATACGTGACAGATTTACTGCAAGTTTTTGCTGCCCCCGCATTTTAGCCTGGTAATCCCTCTCGATTGCAGCGTTCCTTTCATCGATTTTTGACGTCAACCTTTGTTGAAAATCCTCTGCCCATTTTTTTAAATCTTCATTCCATTTAGCTATTTCTTCTGCCTTTTCTGGACGTGGGTTATCTTTAAAATACTGTCTTTGTTCTACAATAGCTTCTTTTTGAATTTCCTGCAGGTAGGCATCTTTTTGTGCGGTAATCTCATGGACAGATGGAATGGGATTTATCTGGGCAGCTGTCATTATTGCAGCTTTAGGAATTATTGTCACGAAAGTCACCCATACAAATAATAAAATCAGAAAACTAGTTGATGATTTAGTTGTTCTTGCAGAAATAAATAGTCCGAGTGTGAAAAATACGGATAAGTACAGGAGAAACAAGATGCCTATTATACATAATCTTACCCAGTCATCACCCGAAAGTGAAATATTCGGATAAATTAACAGAATCAGCAGGCCAAGCACCAGAGGAATGATCAGAGGGATTAAAAGGCTTATAAATCCTCCAATGGCTTTACCAAGAATAAGTCTGTCTTTCGGAACTTTGTTCGACAGAGCAAGCTTCAATGTACCTCTCTCTTTTTCCCCAACTATAGCATCATAGGTAAAAAGTATAGCAAACAGGCTCAATACTATTTTCACAATGAATGTCAGGTCCAGTGCTCCGAAAACTGCAAAAATCGGGCTGCTGCTGTATTTTGACTCAATCATACTTGGGTCGAATGCTATGTTTATAGTCGCTACACGGCCCACAGCTTCCTGGATGCCATTAACAATTGTGCTAAGTACTTGAGGCGGCCTGTTTATTTTAGTGCCGATTCCTGCAAGGTTTTGATAGGTGGGCTGGCTTTCAAGATTCTTTTTGTTTAAAGCCACGGCTGCGCTGTATTCCTTCTGCTCCGCCTGGTAGTTGTTTATTCCTGTATAAACCGATAATAAAATTAAAATTGTGCAGAGTAGGAAGGTAAAAACAAACTTTGGACTCATGATTGTATCCTGTATTTCCTTTGCGATAATGTCCCTTAACATTGTTTTCTCCTAAAACTTTTGTTTATTAAATAGTTCATTAAATATAAATTATATTTGTTAATTTGTAAATAAAGTTTATATGATGTAATAAAAGCATGATAAGCAAGGAAGGAGATTAAAACCATGAAAAGAATATTAATTTTGATTTTGACAATAGTTTGTATACTTTATGGAGGATATTCAACCGAAATATCTCCGCAGGCTCAAATTGATAATATCCCACGCCCAGAATATCCTCGCCCTCAATTTGTAAGGTCTCAATGGGTAAATTTAAATGGAAAGTGGACTTATACATTCGATTTCGGGAAGTCAGGCAAGGAACGTGATTTTGCAAATTGCAGAGGCTTCAATAATGAAATATTAGTTCCATTCTGCCCAGAGAGTCCTCTGTCAGGAGTAAACCATAAAGATTTTATCAGTGCCATGTGGTACCAGCGCACTATCACGATTCCACCTGACTGGGAAGGTGAAAATGTAATTCTCCACTTTGGTGCAGTTGACTATGAAACCGAGGTATTTATAGACGGAAAATCTGTAGGAAAACACTGGGGAGGAACAATTTCATTTGAGTTTGATATTACTCCTTACGTCAATGCGGGTAAAACACACAATCTTGTAGTCTATGTTCAGGATGATACCCGATCCGGCATACAACCTGGAGGAAAACAATGCCCGGCTTTCAAATCAAGAGGGTGTCACTATACACGCACGACCGGCATCTGGCAGACTGTATGGATTGAAGCAGTTTCTAAATACGGGCTGAAATCATGTCATATTATTCCTGACCTCGACAATAAAAGATTTTATGTCCAACCACATTTTTATGGATTGGAAAATGGACAAAAATTTAGAGTGACCGTAAAAAATGTCAAAAAAGCAGTGAGTAAATACGAAGTAATTGCCAGTAACAATGTGATATGTGAATTGCGTATAAAACGACTTAAAACTTGGTCTCCGGAAAGTCCTTTCTTATACGGTTTGCTTTTTGAGGTTATTAACAGCAGTGGAAAAATCATTGACAGAGTCGAAAGCTACATGGGAATGCGAAAAGTGCATATTAAAGGCAATCAGATATTATTAAATAACAGGCCCTATTATCTGCGTTTTGTGCTCGATCAAGGATTTTACCCAAGCGGTATATGGACAGCACCAACTGATGAAGCTCTTAAAAAAGATATTGAATTATCTATGAAAGCAGGTTTTAACGGTGCCCGCTTGCATCAGAAAGTATTTGAAGAAAGGTTTCATTACTGGGCGGATAAACTTGGATATTTGACCTGGGGAGAATCTTCAAGCTGGGGCATTGATCCGAATAATGGAACAGCAGCCAGAAATTTTCTTACCGAATGGGAGGAAATTATTATAAGTGACAGAAATCATCCTTCTATTATTGCATGGTCACCCTTTAATGAAGCATGGAGTAGGGGAGAGGAAAATAAACGATTAATTGCAAATACTTATGACCTAACCCTTCGCCTTGATACTACGCGTCCTGTTAATGATTCCAGCGGTGGATTACACGTAAAAACCGACCTATGGACAGAGCATACTTATGAACAAGATCCTCAAAAATTAGAGGAATTGTTAAAACTTTCAGGGGAAAGCGGTGTATGGATACGAGATTTCGATAAAAGTACCGATTATAAGGGACAGCCTTATTTAATCGACGAGTACGGAGGTATTAAATGGATCCCGAGTATTGAAAAACAACATGCTGATGATTCCTGGGGCTATGGGAAAGACCCAATAACTTTGGAAGAATATTACAAAAGGCTCGAAGGATTAACCGATGTTTTATTAAGTATGAAACATATCTGTGGTTTTTGTTACACACAGTTAACAGACGTTGAACAGGAGCAAAACGGAATTTATAATTTTGACAGGTCAGAAAAATTTGATATGAAACGTATCTACGATATTCTAACCAAACCCGTAATATTCCAATAACAGCCGATTGGCCTGAACTTTCACTCTTTTATTTTGTTTTCATCTTTCATTACTTGCCACTTTCACATAAAAATATAATTTCCTGTTTAAAAATACCATTGCTGTGCAAAATACAAAAATTATTGACACCTTCATTTTCATCGTAAATAATTAAGTAACTAAAAAAAGGAGGACTGTCGTGAAAATAAATCATTCCTCTCTGAAAAAAACATCCTCGCGACTGAGTCTATTTACTATTTTAATATTATTATCAGGTATAATCCTGATATTTGCCCACCATCCAGTTCAGGAAAAACCTCAAGACTTGAAAGATATGGAGTCATGCTGTACCAGTATAATGGTTGGCCGTCTTGCAACTACAGATGGTTCAGTAATCACTGCACATTCCTGCGATGGCAACTACAGAACCTGGCTTAATATTGTCCCTCATAATAAACATGAAAAGAGCTCAACAAACAAAATTTATCACGGAAAGTTGCATACTGAAACAGCATGGGATTTGAGAGGCCTTGTTTTAAAAGGTGAGATCCCGCAGGTTGAAGAAACCTATGCTTTTATTAATACTGCTTATCCATGTATGAATGAAAAACAGCTTGCCATAGGCGAAACTACAATTGGGGGGAGGAGAGATCTATATAATTCCGAGGGGGTGTTTTCTATTGAAGAATTGGAACGTGTCATTTTAGAAAGATGCACAAATGCCAGGGATGCCATTCGGCTTGTAGGTGAACTTGTAAAAAAATATGGATATAGTGATTGGGGTGAGTGTATTACTATCGCTGATCCAAAAGAAGTATGGCAGCTTGAAATTTTCGGTGCTGGGCCTTTAGAGATCGGATCAGTATGGGCAGCAGCCAGAATCCCAGATGAACACGTCGGTATATCAGCTAATATCCCAAGGATAGGAGAGTTGAGTCTTGACGACCCTGATAATTACATGGCTTCAGAAAATGTTTTCTCTGTTGCTCAAGAAATGGGATGGTGGGATTCTGAGAGCGGAGAGCCTTTCAAATTCTGGAAAGCTTACAGTGGAGAAAAGCCCTTTTCAACCAGGGAATACTTTGTACTCAGTACGCTAGCTCCATCTCTTAATTTGGATAGGAGTTCGAAAGAACTCCCTTTTTCCGTAAAACCTGATAAAAAAGTATCAGTGAGAGACATAATGAAACTTTACAGGCAAACCTATGCAGGGACTGAACTAGATATGACAAAAAATTTAATGGTAAAAAAGCGCCGAAGCAGTGAGATGATTAAGAGCCCAGTCGTCAGCCCTTGGATGTCAAGAGACCTGGTTACACTTCTCAATACACTGAAGCCCGGAGCAGTACAACGCCAGAGAACGATCGCAATTGCAGGATGTTCTTACTCTCATGTGCTTCAATGCCGGGATTGGCTGCCTGATGAGGTAGGAGGTATATGCTGGTTTGCTTTTGATAATCCTGGTCAGAGTACAAGAATCCCAATATTTGCAGGAGTTGTAGAACTTCCAAAGAGTTTCGAAATTTGTGGCCAGCACAGATTCCGCACAGATTCCGCATGCTGGGCATTCAGGCGTGCTAACCGTTTAGCAACAGTTCGATGGGGAATTGCAGGCAAATATATTGAGCAGGCAGTAATGGAGTTTGAAGAAAAAGCTTTTACTGAACTTCCTGCTTTAGAAAAAATTGTGCAGGAGCTTAATAAAAAAAATATTAAAGAATCTTTAAAATATATTACAAAATACACGAATGATTTTGCCCGGGCAGCCATGTTTAGATACTGGGAGCTTGGGGATGAATTTTGGGGAATGTTTGGAAGACAATTTTAGTGGTAAAGAGAGAATATAATGAATATTAAATCAAAAAAAATAGTAATTTCTATGCTTGCTGCAGCCGTATTAATGCTACATATTCCCATTTCTCCAGTCCAGGCAGCAATCTCTAAAGAAACAGAACAGCAGCGTTTAGAACGGATGAAATGGTGGACAGAAGCGCGTTTTGGCATGTTTATTCACTGGGGGCTTTATGCTATGGCAGCACGTCATGAGTGGGTCAAGTCTAGAGAACGCATTTCTAATGAAGATTACCAGAAGTATTTCGATCTATTCAATCCTGATTTATTCAACCCAAAAGAATGGGCACATACAGCAAAAAAAGCCGGAATGAAGTATTTTGTTATCACAACAAAGCACCATGAAGGTTTCTGTTTATGGGACTCAAAATATACCGATTATAAGGTTACAAATACTCCTTATGGTAAAGATCTCATAAAGCTTACTGTTAAAGCTTTTCGAGATGAGGGAATCCGTGTCGGATTCTACTATTCACTCATAGACTGGCATCATCCTGAGTATCCAGTTGATAGAATTCATCCAATGCGTGACAATAAGGAATTTAGGGAGAAGAACAAAAATAGAGACATAAAAAAATATGCAGAATATTTGTACAATCAGGTACAAGAAATCATGACTGAGTTTGGCCGGATTGACTGTCTTTTCCTTGACTTTTCTTTTCCTGGAAAAGACGGCAAAGGCAGGGATGATTGGCAGTCTGAGAAACTCTTAAATATGATCCGCAAGCATCAACCTGATATTATTGTTAATGACCGTCTCGACCTTCTTGACGTACCTGGTGGGTGGGATTTTATAACACCTGAACAATTAAAACCACGTGAATGGATTAAATTCAATGGAAAACGAGTACCTTGGGAAATTTGCCATACATTCTCAGGATCATGGGGTTACAACCGTGATGAATCTACATGGAAGAGTCCACGTCAGCTCGTCGTTTTATTGATTGAGACTGTAAGCAAAGGTGGAAATCTTCTTCTGAATGTCGGCCCAACTGCTAGAGGTACTTTTGACAGCCGTGCAATGTCAAGTCTAAATAAAATAGGTGAGTGGATGAAATATCACAGCCGATCTATTTATTGCTGCACTCAAGCACCTGACGAATTTAAATGCCCAGAAAATTGCATTATGACTTACAACCCTAAATTAAAAAGATTATATATACATGTTCTTGATTGGCCGATTGGCAGAATTTATCTCGATGGCTTTGCTACCAAAGTTAAATATGCACAAATCCTAAATGATTCTTCTGAAGTAAATATTTCCCATCAAAAAACAAATATTGGAATTAAAAATTCTAGTGGCAATATTATTCTCCATGTTCCTATAAAAAAACCTGATGTAATTGTTCCTGTCATTGAACTTATTTTATATTAGAAACTCATTATTAATTCCTTTCTATCTTATTGATACTAAATTAATTAATACACATTTAATATATTATAATATTTTCTCATATTCTCATATTATTTTTTTTCTTTATTACACATCATCTAATTTTATACAATATCTCTTTTAACTCTTTTATTATCTTATATATACGTTTATATGTCGGCATGCCGACAATATTTTTATCCTTTATTATAATTTTCTTCTTGATATTTTATTTGATATTCTATATTTTATTTATATCAGTGATTTTTGGAGAATTTCTTGATAATAACCATAACAAATCAAAAGGGTGGAGTAGGGAAGACAACTTCAGCTTTAAATGTATCTTCAGCTCTAGCATTTATGGGAAAAAGTACACTTTTAATTGATATAGATCCTCAGGCTCACAGTACTATCTCATGTGTTAAGGACCATTTGAATTATAAAAAATCTTTGTATGATGCAATGATAGATGCAGATGTAAATATTGAGGAAGTAATTGTAAAATCAACAATTCCAGGGCTTGATATTGCAATATCAAAAATATCAATGGCAAAGTTGGAAACAAAATTGTTGGGTGAAATTGACGGCCATTATAGGCTTAAAGATATTATTAATCCATTAAAAAATAATTATAACTATATTATAATAGACACGGCACCAACCCTGGGATTACTAACTTTAAATGCTCTTGTTGCTGCAGATAAAATTATAATTCCAATACAATCTTCATATCTATGTCTTGAAGGAACAGATGACCTGCTTGAAACAATAGAGAAAGTAAAGAAAGTAGCAAATCCTAATCTTGAAATATTGGGAATTTTAATAACTCTTCATGATAAAAGAACTAATATATCAAAAGATGTTGTAAATAAAATAAAATTAGTTTTTGGTAGAAAAGTTTTTAAAACAATAATATCAAAAAGTGTTAAATTGGAAGAAAGTCCAGCTTATAAAGAATCTATATTTACTTATGCTCCTAATTCAGTAGGGGCTTTACAATATAATAATGTAGTTAAGGAGATAATACGACGTGCAAAAAAGTAAAAGAACGGGATTACCTGAAAATTTCGGTATGAAACATGATAATCATTTTGTAGATTTAATATCATCTCGTTCCTCAGGTCCAAGAATTAGAATGATTTCTCTAATTAAAATATATCCTAATCCTCATCAGCCTAGAAGCGAATTGGGAAATTTAAAAGAATTAATGTTATCAATAAAAGAAAAAGGAATCATAGAACCAATCATCGTAAGACCTAAAAGAGGGAGATATGAAATAATAGCAGGGGAAAGAAGATTTATTGCTGCAAAAAAACTAGGTTTAGAAGAAATCCCATGTATAGAAAAAATTGTTGAAGACAATGAAGCAATGGAATTATCATTGGTTGAAAATCTTCAAAGAAAGAATCTTAACGCATTTGAAGAAGCTGATGCATTAAAATCTTTAGGTGAAATTTATGGATATAACCATGATAAAATTGCAAATAAAATTGGAAAAGCAAGATCTACGATTACAGAAATAATAAGCATTAGTAAAATTCCGGATAACATTAGATTATTATGCGAAAAATATAATATTAAAAGCAGAACAACATTAATTGAAATTGCAAAACAAAGAAGCAATAAAGAAATGAATATTCTAATAGAAGAAATAAAAAATAGAAATTTAAAGAGAGAAGATACAAGAGAATTATCTCGAAAATTAAAAGAAAAGGGGGAAAGAATCAAGTATTATGTATATAAATATATGGGAAAAGGAAATAAATATTATAAATTAAAAATAGAATTTAAGAATAAGAAAATAACAAAAAATGAGATAATAGAAGTATTAGAAGAAGTGATAAATAAGATAAAAAATGAAGAAAATAAATACTGAAATATATAATATATTTTAATTTAATATATTAGTTGACATAATATATCTTATGCGACACAATATTATCCTCAAATATAAGTAGTTGATATCAAATAAGATGGGAATTTCCTCTGGCTGTTGATATCTTCCCTGCCCATATTTTGTGCACCTGTGGAAGGAATCTTTTGTTAAATCAGGAATAGGCCTCTAGACCTTTTTCTAGATATTTATCAAGTGGAGCTTTTTCCATAAGCTTCTCAACCAAATGCTCATTATCACATAAATCATTTATTAATTCGTCTAATGGTGCGGGACTAAACGGATGTCTAAATTCTCTCCCTCCATACATAACCACTGTAATTAAGGTTAAATCTCTTTGAGTTAGCTTAATTAAAAAGTTTTTAAGTTTATTTTTCTCAGGACGTTCTGCAGATAGATATTCTTCCTCTTTTTTGTTGCGAGGATATAAAACAAATCTCTTTATTTCATATTTCTTTTCTAAGATTTCTGCTTCGAGTTTTCTATTTTTTGCAAGTTCAACAATTTTATTTATCAATTTGAATTCTTTATCAATTAATCTTCTAGAAGGCGATTTAAATTTTCTTGGCCTAGCAAATTTAATTTTTTTATCATTTTCTTTAACTTTTTCATTTTGTAACTTGCTAGATTTCAATAACGAACGTAATATAAACATTCTAAATTCATTAGTATTCATTTTGGCATGAATTCCACCATAAAAATCCGATATTTTTAGATAATCAGAAGTGTTTCGGACAATAAGTAAATCACCTTGTAAACATCTTACAATAGGTCTTGCTTTTTTTGGCAAATCCTTAGCATTAAAATCATTATGTATCCAACACTCATACAGTGTATATTCACCAGGCCTTAGTTCAGTTAGCGCTTCGCTATATGCCTCTCTTCCCATTTCATACAGACCACTTGATTTTAATGGTTCGGTTTCTAATCTAAAATAATCAAATTGGAAATCAGCAGAGAAAGACTCAAAAATAAGCTTTTTTGGCTTGATTATATATATACCTTGCGGAGCAGTATTTAATTCTATACATCCTCGTTCTGATGATTTTTTTACACCTAAAAGATCTAATCCACCTCCATCTGGGAATAAAATATGCGTAAGTTCTTTTTCAGCACTTATGTTTCCTAGTATTTCTAATATTTCTTCTCCTTCCCAGAATGCTCTAGAGATTCTTCTCTTTGGAAAAATGGAAAGTATAAGATCTTTCCATTGTTTTTTTGTCTTAGCTTCATAATCTTTATTCTCTTTAAGGGACTTTTCTAATTCTTTAGTAAAATCTTCTGTTGAAAGTCTTTTCTCTGGATCATTATCGGTACAATTATGTATCAAGTCACCAATCCGAGAAGCATAAAATCCTCGTACGTTTGTACCTAATGAGTCAATTGAAGTTTTGTTATATTGACCATCAAAGCCTTTATATTTGCGTTTCAGAAGAATCCAAAGTGTCTTTGCTAACGAATATATGTCAGCAGGACCTCCCTGTGCATTTTCTGGATTGCGTCTCATTTCAGGAGCTATTGTCCACTTTGGCCCAATTTCTTCTCCCCTTTGTGTAACATGATTCTTTTCAGGAAAATCGACTAATCCGAAATCTCCCAACACATATTTTCCATCAAGAAAAAATAAATTATCTGGTTTTGGAAAGGGTAAACTGAAATACACACCCAATGGTAAACAGAAATACATAGGTAAAGGTAAGCAGAAGTGCACTATTAAAGGTAAACAGAAATACACTATTCAGAGTGAGCAAAATTCCTTTTTT
>Ga0315533_1000988_pt1 | contig 22855 bp, 31 predicted proteins | sample SalMarSW160130MG_FD_203081 | JGI IMG/M metagenome (GOLD analysis project Ga0315533, IMG submission 203081) | Salt marsh sediment microbial communities from the Plum Island Ecosystem LTER, Massachusetts, United States - Salt Marsh Sediment SW1601-30 ... | reverse complement strand
AATATCAACAACTTCAGACGTAGTAGAATATAAGAGTTTTCTCTTAGATTATTCAACCTATGACATTGAAAAAGAATGGTTTTATGGTGAAGAACAAGTTTCAGATAAAGAGATTGCTTTTCCTCAAGAAAAAACTATCCTGAAAATACTTGACGGTAAGATATATGGAATAGTTGATAAAAAATTACCAATAAGAGACATAAAGTAAGGACAAGGAGAAAGAATTATGTATACAGTATATTTAGTAGGCCAGATTACTGCTGATGCAGCGACTTATGAATGGAGACAAGAAGTAGAAAATTACTTCGGATCCAATGAACATGTAAAAATAATAAATCCATGTAATAGTTTATTTAATCAAAAAGCACTTGAAAATGAAGACGACGAAAATGGATACTCTAAAAAATCTTTTAGAGAAAGGGGTATAGCATTATTACCACATAAAGATAGAAGATATGTTAAAGAATCAAACATTGCTTTTGTTAATCTTAATATGTTCTCCCCAGAAAAACCTATTATAGGATCATTTTTTGAATTAGCTTGGTATTTTGACTCACCTGAAAAAATGGTTATAGGTATATTTGATGGAGACTACACAAAAGATTTCCAATGCCAACACCCATTTGTTAAATCAACTATTCATGTATGGGTAAAAGACACATTAAAAGCATGTAAACTTTTAGAAAGATTTATGGATGTAGAGGTAGAATAATAATTATGAAAATTAAAAAAGTTTTAAATAAAATTATAGGATGTTTAGATTTAAATAAACATATAATTTCTACACCCTCTAATTTAATCGAGTATGATTTATTAAATTTTAATGAAGATTTGGATAAGGCCTGGGAAAAAATAAAGGCCTTATATGATAAAGTATTATATAAAGATAACTATTGGCATTTATTTTATGAAGATGATTTTAGCACATTAAGATGTTCGCCAGAGTATAGTAATGAAGTAGAAGAATTTTTTTATAAGCATAATATGAATTATAAATACAATGGTACATGGGTTGATGGTAGTTCTACTGTAGAAAAATATAAAAATATATTTAGAAATATGTTCCATACTTTTTCTGAACTTGCAATACATATGGATGAAGAAGATCTTTTTCATGTGGCAGATAGAGTATGCCATTCTTTCTTTAATCATGCTTTTTACATGGCCAAAAAACATAGAAAGCTGTTTGAAGAAAGTGGTTATGATTCTCCTAGTTCTATGATGTGGGAAGCTGAAATAATGTCTAGAATTTTAATTTATAGAGCACATTATATTGGTAAATATGACATGTCTAAATATTATAAAAAATTAGAAAAAGAATCTAATAAAGACAAAAGTAATGATATAGATAACACAGATGATGAATAATATCTAGCAAAACACAAAAAATATTCTATAATATAATTAAATAAAAAAGGAGGGGTTTATGGAAGAAATAACATTAAGTCAAGGATTGGCATGGATGAAAACTTTAAGAGTAAGGCATAATGAATTAGTAGCATTACGAGACAGGAATTCTGCTGAAAGGATTCGTAGATGGGGAGAAACTAAAGAAGATATAGTAGAAAAACCTGTGTATGATGTAAAGGAATTAGATAAAATTATAAATAAATTAGCTTTAGAATTAAGAAGATTAGATGATGCTATGAAAGTAACTAATGCAAAAACAATTGTAGAAAATTACAAACGAAATGATGAAATATTAGGCGAATTGTCTTAACAAATAAGGGAAGGGTGGGTAGCTACTCTTTTTTAATGTTTTCTTTTGAGAGGAAAAAGATAAAAAGATAACTAAACTGATGTATATTTATATACAATATCCCTCCATAATTGTTGATTGTGCTAAATGGGGATAGCATTGTAATAATTGTATAAATTATAAAAAAATAATAGTTAATTTTTGGTTACCCATTACTTGAAAAAATTCAAGTTATACCAGCTACCAACTTCCCAAATAAAGGGAGATGTAATGGCAAAATACAACAGAATATTATTAAACTATTTAAAAGAATCTATGTCTCCAGAAGCATTTGTTATATACTTAGATTTTATAGGCCAAGATGAAGATATAGAATCTTTTTATGATAAAGATGTTGAGGAAGAAGATGGTAATGATAAAAAGTAAAACGAGTGGTCGCTGCTATATAAAGTAGAGGAAAGTCCGGACACCGTAGAGCAAGATAGCTGAGAAATTCAGTCCATCGTGAGATGCGAACAAGTGCAACAGAAAATATATACAGGTAATGCTGTAGTGAAATTATGTAAACTTTATCTGGTGCAAATCCAAATAGGTCAGTGGGTTGCTCGCCTAACACTGATGGGTAGGACGCATAGATGAATGACTACATAGAACAGAATCCGGCTTATGGTTTTACTTTTTATAGCTGCTTAGCTCAGGGGGAGAGCGACTGGCTTACAACCAGTAGGTCATCGGTTCAAATCCGATAGTGGCTAAGAATTAGAAATACTATATTATTAAAAGGAGGGTACTATGAATAATTGTATAATATTAAATGCAGATTATAGTTTTTTAAATGTAGTAAGCTGGCAAAAAGCTATTACTTTAATTATAAAAGGTAAAACAGAAGTTTTAAAATATACTGAAAAAGTTGTAAAAAATTTTGAAAAAACTGTTATAATGAAAATACCTGCTGTAATGAAACTCATAAATATAATTAGAATTATTTATAGAAATCAAGTACCTTTTAATAAAAGAAATATTATAGTAAGAGATGAATTTACATGTGTTTATTGTGGCAAAAAATCTAAGTCATTAACTGTTGATCATATAATACCAATATCAAAAGGCGGTAAGTCTACTTTTGAGAACTGTGTAGCTGCGTGTAAAAAGTGTAATACTAAAAAAGGCAATAAACTACCTTCTGAAGTTAACATGTATCTTAGAAAGAAGCCTTTTCAGCCAACTATTGCAGAATTTCTAAGATTAAAACTTAAGAAACTTGGGTTGGATGTAGTATTAAAAGAATTAGGAATTTATTAATAAGTTGCGGAATTAGTTTAATTGGTAAAATATAACCTTGCCATGGTTAAGTCAGGGGTCCGAAACCCCCATTCCGCTCAATTAAAGTCAAAGACGGAGGTCAAAGACTATGGATAAAAGATGGATACGTGGTAATGAAAACAAAAATAAATTTTTAGGTATGTCTTTCGGAACAGCGTCTGGTAGGCTTAGAAAAATGATAATGTTTGATTTATTAAAACAACTTAATAAAAATTTTTGCTATAAATGCGGAAAACTTATTAAAAATATAGATGATCTTAGTATAGAGCATAAAAAGCCTTGGTTATATGTTGATAAAAATCTGTTTTGGGATTTAAACAATGTTGCATTTTCTCATTTAAAATGTAACACTACAGATAGACCAAGAGGGTTGTATAAAGAATGTAAAAAAGGATTTTATTGGTGTAATGGATGTGAAAAATGTTTACCAATAAAATGTTTTGGAAATTACAGTATTAGTAAGTCTGGTCTTAAACCGTATTGTAAAAACTGTAGAAAAAAAGCTGGATGGGGGCATCCAGAAAGAATAAAAAATGGTGAAAAATCGAAGTGATGCGGAGGTAGCTCAATTGGTAGAGCAGGAGGTTTCCAACCTTCAGGTAGCAGGATCGTAACCTGTCCTCCGCTCATATATCTATTAGGAGGTTTAATATGACATAGGGCAAACGAATAGACTATGGGTAGGACTCTAATAGAGGGCCTCCAAATCTTATCTCTATACAAATTATAAAATAAGTTGTAAAATAAATTATAATAATAAATAAGGAGATAAGATTATGAAACCAAAAAGAAAAGAACTTAAAAGTTTATTAATTACCAAAGCTGTAGAAATTAAAGAGACTAGGAAAATACATAAGGAAAACCAACGCCATAAAGGCAACAATGATTTAATGTGGCCATTATACAAACTATCTCAAGAATATAGACATTATCACATTGCTTATTCTGAGCTAAATGGTAGAACTAGAGAACAAATCGAAAGACCTAGAGACAATAATTTACCCAATGAAGATAAAATTAAAAGAATTAAAGAAGAATATTTTGATGAGCAAAAAACTTTATGTATTAGTTCGTAAAGATTTACCAACGTCATCACATATAGCTGTGCAAGCTGGGCATGTAGTAGCTGAATGGTTATTACATGACCAGCAATGGCAAAATGGAACGTTGGTTTATTTAGGCATTAAAGACGAGAAAAAATTACTTCATTGGATAGACAAATTAAATTTTAAAGGTATAAAATATATTAAATTTAGAGAGCCTGACATGAAAAATCAAATAACAGCTGTAGCTACATTAGGCAATGATAAAATTTTTAGAAATCTTGAATTGTTATAAATTTCAAAGCGCCTGTAGCATAACGGTATTAGTGCGACGGATTCTAAACCCGTATACGAGGGTTCAATTCCCTCCAGGCGCTCACGTGGAATTAGTGCAATGGTAGCACGTTGGATTTCAATCCAAAAGAGCGGTTTGATTTCATAATTTTGCTTCAATTGGAGGCGTGGTCTAGTCTGGCCAAGGACGCGTGATTGTCGCTCACGAGATCGTGGGTTCAAATCCCACCGCTTCCGAATGGCAGTATGGCCGAGAGGCATAGGCGGCAGTTTGCAAAACTGCATACATCAGTTAGAATCTGATTACTGCCTCATATATTCGCTGGTGGTCTAATGGTATGACGTAAGACTCTGAATCTTAAGAAGCAGGATCGTTACCTGCCCGGCGAGCACTAAAATTGGGGAGTAGACTAACTGGATAAGTCCCCAGACTTTGAATCTGGATGATCTATGGGTTCGAATCCCATCTCCCCAGAAAAAAGGAGGGTATGAAGAAGAACTATGAAAGTATTAAATATAACAGAAGAAAAAGATGGGTCTGCAATTTTAGAACTAGAATTAAGCGAAAAAGAAGAACAAGCATTATTAAGTTATACTGTTAATAATATATTAAAAGAATTTGTTGAAAAAGCATGTAAACAGGGGGAAATATGAGAAGGAAACCTTGGGTATATTCTGAAAAGGAACGATTAATTGAAAATTATAAAAATTTTACAATACAAGAATTAATGAAATTATTCCCTCAGAGAAGTGCCGATTCAATTAATGCTGAAATAAAAAGATTGAAAAAAGCCGGCAAACTTGATGGGTATAAAGATGGAGAAACTGTTGCTAGATCATTAAAACAAAGGGGGTAAAGATTAAAATGGTTAAGAAAAATATAAAATTACCCGTTGAACGAGGTTTGTGTAAAGATTGTAGATGGAGATTTAGAAGAGTTTTTATCCCTACAAATCCAGAAGAGTTTGAAGATGAAGAAGGTAATAAATTATTAGAAGATTTTGATGGTAAAACTGATTCTATAGTAATTAATACATGTATATTATCAGAAATGGATTTAGACATGGATATTACTACTGAATGCAGCCATTATGAACCATGGAGTAAAGAAAAGGAAAATGTTAGCATATTTAAACATGAAATAAAGTAGGATAAGAGGATTACGGAATGGATTTTACTGATTTTATTACTGACAAAAATTTTTTAAGGTTATCTGGTAAATTATTAGGTACAGATTATTATAAATGGGTATTAACAAATAATGATAAAATTGTTCTACAAACATTGTGGAAAAGTTTTTTGGTCAATGGAACAGCCCCATATTCAAAAGGATTGTTAATTGTTAATATAAAACAAAAGACTTTAATGGAAAAAATAGGAAGTATAACACAATCAACATGCACAAGATCTTTAAAAAAATTAGATAAACTTGGTATTATTATAAAAGTAAAAAACGATGCTAGAAACAATAAATATTTAGTTGGATTTAGATCTCAAGGAAATGAGAATTTATATTTGTTTTATTATTTAGTGGATAAATATAATAAATTGGTAAAAAAAGAAATAGAAAAACAGCAAAGTGTTATAGAAAAACAATGGGGTATTCCTAAAATAAAGGATATAAATCTTTATTGCTTAGACAGCGTTATAAGAGATTTTATAACAATGAACATAGGTAAACAGAATTTATTCATTGAAAAAATTGAAGGCGATAAGGCTTTACTTGAAATTTTATTTAATAGGAATGATTATTATAAATTTAAATTTACTGAATTACTTGGCCATAGTGGCCATAATGTGGCCATAATGGCCTCAAAATAAAGGTTTCATGGCCATTATGATCGATGTATACTATTAGAATAGTTCTTTATAAGAATATTCTTATAATACGACTTCGTCGTTAAAAGATTTTCAAATCAAAGGTTTATTGGAAAAGGAGAGAATTATTATGATACCATATGTTATTGAAAATGCCGGGACTAGTAAGGAAAGAGCTTATGATTTATACTCTAGATTGTTAAAAGATAGGATAGTTTTTATAGGAAAAGGTTTTGATGCAGAATTATCAAATTCTATTGTAGGGCAATTATTATTCTTAGAAGCTGATAATCCTGATAATGATATTACAATTTATATAAATAGTCCTGGAGGATTAGTTTCTTCTTGTTTAGCTATTTATGATGCTATGAATTATGTTAAGCCGGATATCTCAACAGTTTGTATTGGTCAGGCAGCCAGTGCTGCAGCTTTTATTTTAGCTGCTGGAACAAAAGGAAAGAGATATGCTTTAATTAATTCTAGAATAATGTTGCATCAGGTGTCTGCTGGAACTGAGGGACATATACAAGATATTAAAATACAAGTAAAGGAATTTGAAAGATCTAATGAAATTATGCTTAAAGAAATATCTAAGATAACTAGGCATTCGATAAAGAAAGTTAAAGTTGATTTAGACAGAGATTATTATATGTCAGCTATTGAAGCTGAGAAATATGGAATTATAGATAAGGTTTTTGTTAACAGAGAAGAAATTAAGGAGAGTTAAATGAGTAGTAAAATTCCTTATAATAAAAAATTAGACAGTAAAAAACAGTGGGGGACTGGCGGTCCAAGAGATATTCAACGAAAACAGAGCGCTGCTTATGGTAATGCTACTTATGGCAGCGCTGTTATTCAATTACCTAGTATGAGTGTAGAAGAATTGAAAGAGTTATTAGGTGGTGCATCAACAATGGGTAAAAACATTAGTGGTGATCAGATATCATTTGAGGAAGTTAAAAGAAAGATAGATGAAGCTGTGCAGTTTACTATTAAACAGGAGAAAAAAAGATATGAAAGTGGTTTAAAAAATTTGAACGATCAATTGAATATTATGAGAAGGAAAGCAGGATCTGTTGAGGAACAGCTTGTAGAAAAAAATGCGGAAATTAGAAAACTTAGAGATCAAATAATTACTGGACCACAGGATTTAAGTAGTAAATTAGAAGAAAAAAATAATGAAATAAACATATTAAAAGTTAAAATAGAGGAAAAGGACAAAATTGTAGAAAAATTATCTAATAGTTATATTGAAAATATTGATGTGTTGAAAAATAAAATAGATGATATAGATAATAAATTAGATCATGGAATTTTAACAACTGACAAATATGCGGGTGATCCAGATAGACCTAAGATTGAGGATGATGTTTTTATAGATCCTATTGAGGGCGATAATTTAGAATTGGATCCTCATATTGAGATTAAAACTGATGGTGATTCATCGACAAGTGTAAATAGAAATATAAAAGAAGATTTAGATAAATTAAGACGTTTATTAAATAAAAGTAAAAAGGATTTGGTAGAAGAAGTAAATATAGACTAAAGGAGGGTTTAGATTTATGGGAAATAAAAAAGGCGTGGGTTTGGATATAGGTACTAATATGTTAGTTTCTGCTATGATGGATGAAGAAGAAAAGGTTGTGTATAAAAGGCAGAGAGATGCATTTTTTAAAATAGTTCCTAAATCTGAAGTAAATAGAAAAAGCATTAAAACAGCTTTAGAAGGAAGAAGATCTAATTTTATTATTGATAATGAAGGATTTGTTGTAGTTGGTGAAGATGCTCTATTAATGGCTAATGAGAGAAATTTAAACGCTAGACGTCCTATGAGTAAGGGAATTTTATCCGCGAAAGAAAAAGAATCATTACCTATGATTAAACTTATAATTAAGAGTTTAGTAGGACAAGGAGATGGTAATACTGATTTAGTATTTTCTATACCAGCTGATCCTATAGACAATGTTTTCGATATTTTTTATCATACTGAAATGATTAAAACGTATCTTAAGGAAATGGGATTTAAAGCTATTCCTATAAACGAGGGTTTTGCTATAGCTTTTTCTGAGTTATTAAATGATAATTTGACAGGCATGTGTTTATCATTTGGTGCAGGTATGGTTAATGTGTCTGTAGTTTATGAAGGTGACCCTATAGTTGAATTTGCTATTACTAAGGGTGGTGATTGGATAGATGAATCAGTTGCTAAAGCTGTTGATATGAATGCGTCCATGGTACAAATTGAAAAGGAGGAATCAGTTATTGATTTGTTAAATCCTTCTGGAAAAATTAAGGAAGCTATAAGTATTTATTATGGCATATTGATTAATTATGCTTTAGATAATATTTTATACGAACTTAAGAAGAAAAAGTTGCCTAGTTTTAGTGAGTTGCCTATAATATTATCAGGTGGTTTAGTATTAGCTGAAAATTTTACGGAAAAATTTAATAACGAATTGAGTAACAAAAAGTTTCCTTTTAAGATTAAAGAAGTACGAAAAGCTGTAGACCCGATGAATTGCGTTGCTCATGGATGTTTGATGGCATCTATTTTAGAATAGTATCTAGCAAAATTGAAAAAATATTCTATAATATAAGTGAGATGATAAAAGAATTTTTCATAAAAATGTTTAATTTATTTATTAATTTAACTAACTATTATAAGCAGGAGAAGACTAAACCAATTATGATAAATTTAAATAGTAAAATACCTGGAGCACCTAATTTTAAATATAAAGAATTTATAAAGTCGGATACGGCTATTAGAAAAGGTATAGACAATACTCCTACCGATGAATATTGGAAAAATATAGAAAAGTTAGCTGTAAATGTTTTACAGCCAGCAAGAAAGGCATTAGGAAGGATAAGGATTACTTCTGGATATAGAAGTAAAGAATTAAACACTGCCATCGGAGGAAGTAAATATAGCAATCATTGTAAAGGAGAAGCGTCAGATATAGAAAGTGGTGAAGAAAACGTGTCTTTGATGGAACTTTTGGAGTGGATATATAATAATTGTAAATTCAGAACTTTAATATTAGAATATCCACCCTTGGGGTGGTGTCATGTAGATTATAGAGAGGGCGGAAATCTTAAGATGTTAAAATTAAAAGATAAAAACCATAATTATAAGACAGTATCGTTAGATTATATAAAGAGGTTGTATGGGTAGAAGAAAATTAACTATAGATTTTATTAAGGCTAAATTTGAAAAAGAAAACTACCAACTTCTAACCACTGAATATGTAAATAATAAACAGAATCTAGACTATATTTGCCCAAATAAACATGAACACAGTATTAGCTGGAATAATTGGAGCAAAGGCCAAAGATGTACATATTGTTATCGTGAAATAACAAGGGTAGGCCTTGATTTTATTAGATCCGAATTTGCTAAAGAGGGTTACCAACTTTTAACCACTGAATATAAAAATAATAAACAAAAACTAGATTACATTTGTCCTAAAGGCCATAAACATTTTATTTCGTGGGGTGATTGGAAAAGTGGGAATAAATGCCCGTATTGTTCTGGGAAAGCTAAAAAAGATATAAATTTTATAAAGAAGGAATTGGAAAAAGAAGGATATAAGTTGTTGTCCAATGAATATATTAATGCTCACCAAAGATTGAAATTTAAATGTAATCATGGTCATGTAGAATATATTTCATGGCATAGTTGGCGTAAGGGGTGTAGGTGTTACACTTGTTTTAAAGAAAGATTTTTAGATGAAGAATGGTTAAAAAAATATGCTGAAGCTCAGAAAGCTAAGCCGAATAAATCGGAGCTTATTTTAAATGATTTTTTAAACAGGCTGTGTCCAAAAGAATATAAATATGTGGGTGATTTTAAATTTTGGGTAAATGGAAAAAATCCAGATTTTGTACATGTTAATAAAGATAAAATAATAGAACTTTTTGGGGACTATTGGCACTCTAAAAAAGTTACAGGCATATCAGAAAAGGTGCATGAAAAGGAATTGATAGACCATTATAAAAATTCGGGGTTTGAGACATTAATTATTTGGGAGAGAGAATTAAGAAATTTAGATAGTTTGAAAGAAAGAATTAATAGTTTTAATAATAATTAAGGGAGGATTTAGTATTATGTCAGAAGAAAGAATTAGTGGATTAGTAAAATGGTCAAAAAATTAGGCCTTTCTTAGATAAAAGTCTAAGTCAAAACCCCTCTAATTCAGGGAACATCCTAACAGATCACGCTGAGGACAATCCTGAGCTAAGCCCGAAAGGGAAAGTGCAACGACTAGTCGAAAGACGTACACCTAAGCAGGTGGAAACGGGGGGAACCTTAAAAGGTTTTGATATAGTCTAATCTTATATAAAAATATAAGCAGTTCATGAGAGAACGGTATAAAATTAGCGGTTTTATATGACTACAAATGTTAATTCAGAAAGAGGTTATGGGTTTTTAGTTCAAGACGATGATGACGAAAGTGAGTATTTTGTCCATTATTCTTACATAGAAATGGAAGGTTATAAAACTCTTAAAGCAGGACAAAAAGTATCATTTGTATTAGTAAATACAGATAAAGGTGTTCAGGCACAAGAAGTTATTCCAGAATAAAGGAGATATTATGTTATTAGCCGAAGCATTAATCGAAAAGGATTACATTAGTAAATCTATAGATAGTTTATATAACATTCTAAAAGATTTGTCCATTGTATATGATAAGAGTGATATAAAATTTAATAAAGAGCAGTTAAAAGATAAATTTGAGGATCTTGAAAAATTATATACAAAGTATCAACAGTTTAGCATTATGATATGTAGAGCTAAGTCTGTTACTGTAGTAATAAATGAGACTGAAATTAGTTTAAGGGACGCTATAGTAATAAGAGATATAATGAATAGTAAATTAGATCGTCTTAATAATTTTTCGTTAGCGGCAGTTAAAAAAGACACAGACAATATAGTTTGTGTAGATAAAGAAGAATTAGAAGAAATGATTGAAATACTTAGGGCAGATATTAAAACTCTAGACATTAGAATACAGAATAAATTATGGAATACAGAGGTTAAGTAATATGTTGTTTAGGTATTTTATAGAATTTGATGATTTAGGTGAAATAAAAAGTTTTCACAAATCTAAAGAAGAATGTAAAAATTGTAAGGAATATCTTGTTAAGTTAATACTAATAGATAGAAGGCAGGAAGAGGCAGAACAAAATGCAGATAAATTTAATAAAGTTGCTGATAAATTACTTTTTGATGCTAAAAAATTTGATACAGAGTTAAATAAAGCGCTTAAGGGTTTAAGGAGGATTAAATGAGTATTATTGGAGTTATAGGAAAAGCTAGGTCGGGAAAAAATCAACTATCTGAGTTTATAACAGAAGAATTTGAAAAAAATTATAATAGGAAGTTTTATGAAGCTTCATTTGCTAATGAATTGAAGAATATGTGTAAATTTCGATTTGGTTTAAGTGATGATCAGTTGTGGGGTGATAAAAAAGAAATAGAAGATAAACGTTTTATGAAAGCCACTCTTGGAGGAGACCCAGAATACTCTGTTTTTTGGACACCACGAGAAATTATGCAAGAATTTGGGGCTTTTTATAGAAAAATAGATTATGATTTTTGGGTTAAAGGTTTAAGGAAATTTTTACACAATGAACTATTAAAAGGACATAAAGATTTTATAATAACTGATGTAAGATATGTAAATGAAGTTAAATTTATTAAGAGTAAGAAAGGAATTTTAGTTCATATAAGCAGAGATACAGATAACGAAATTCATGGTGCTAACCATGAATCTGAAATTAATTTAGATGAATATAAAGATTTTGATATAAATGTTGATAATAGTGGTAGTTTAGATGATTTAAAAAAAGCTAGTTATGATATAGTTAAGGCTATATTGTCTATAGAAAAATTAATTAAAAATAGGAGGATTATTTAAGATGGCTGATAAGAAAAAAGCTAAGGACCTAATCATTAAAATAATACCGGATGAGATAATTGGAGTTGATATTTCTAGAAGTAGAGATTATAAATATGCCAGTGTAGGAGTTAAAGTTAATGATAATGAATATTTAAGAATTTCTTATGAATGGAAAGGTGAAGGTATACCAGACTTTGTTTTGGGATTAATGCAGTTTATTCAGGCTAATAAAGAAGAAGTGGATAAGCAGAAAGAAGAACATGCTGAAGAATATGCAGAGTTAAAAAATCGAGTAAAATAATAGAGGGGGTTATAAATTATGGCTATTCCTATGGCAGATATTCGTAGCAGATTTATAAGGTATGTTCCTGGAGCAACATTGGCGAGAGATGATAATCTAAGATTTATGAACTATGATAATGTTAGAAGTTATGCTAGAGTAAATGTTGGCCAATTAGGATATAATGCTCAAAATCCTAGTGTAAGGATTAGAAGTGTTAGACTAAATAGTGATAATGTTAATTTACCTAGAAGATAATACGAAAGGAGAATTAAAATGGAAACAAGGGAAAGGCTAGAATTATTTAAGGAAGAACTAAGTTTAATTGCAAGAAAGGATATAAGAGATTTTACTAAAGCAGTTTTAGAAGCTGCTCCTGATTATATTTTTGAAGATTGCCCTAGTTCGTCTTCGGGAAAATATCATCCTATAGATGAGCAAGGTCCTGATGGGAATAATCTTCATGTAAAAAAAGTTTTTGCAGTGGCATATGAACTTAGTAGAGGGTTAGATTGCGAATATCATAGAGATCAAATTTGTGCAGCAGCGCTTTTACATGATCTTTTAAAACAAGGTAAGGCGAAGTCTGGGCATACTGTAAGAAATCATCCAAAACTTGCTGCTGACTTAATTGCGGAAGTATATAAAGAAAAATTTAAAGATAAAATAGATAGAGATTCTGTAGTTATAATTTATAATGCTGTCAGACATCATTATGGGCCCTGGACAGAAATAAGTGAGCGAAAGCCTTTGGTAAAATATTCACCAGAAGAGCTTTGTGTATATGTATCAGATTACATTGCTTCAAAGCGATTTATAAAGGTAGATTATTTGCGGCGAGATGGATTAGGGTTTGTTGAAATTGATAAAAAGGAGATAAAATGACGGGAGAGTTAAGCCCAGGGTCTACTTCACGTAGATGGCTTCCAGATGGCGGTGAACAAAAACTTAGAAATAAGATTCATAAAGAATCTAAATTTGCAGATGATCATAAAAATTTATCTTTTAGTTTTTCTAAACCTAAACATTTAGGCAAACAAATTTTGTTCAAATGTTTAGAGTGTGGCCATACTTTTTTTGCTTCTAAAAACACTGTTATGGTAATTTGTAGTAAATGCAAAAAAGCTACAAAAGTGGAGCGTGTAGATGGATAAATCATTGTGGTATGTTTGGACGATAAGTGCTAATAGATATAAAAAAATAAAAGAATTTGTAGATAGAACATCAGAAATAAAAGATGTATTATATCCATTAGTTGAAAAGGAATATAGTACTAAATCTGGTGTAAGGGTAAAAGAAATACCATTATATGTAAATTATTTATTTATAAAATATGAAGATAGTATCGAAATAAATGCTAAGTTAGAATCATGTCCATGGATACATAATTGTCTTGGTAAGTGTTCTCAGGAAGAAATAAAGAAAGTTAGAAAATTAGATAAATCTAAATATGAAGATATAATGGTGACTGGTAAGTTAGAGATGGGTATGCAAGTAAAGCTGATAGCTACTGTATTTAAAGGTATGATAGCTACTTTAATTGGAATTGATGGTAATAAATTGGCTGTTAGTATTAGAATTCTTGGGGGTGATAGAATAATAAAATGTTCTATTGATGATATAGAAATGTGAGAGGTGATATAAAATTGGATAAAATGCCAGTAAAAATAGGAAGGCCGACAGGATATCGATTAAGTAAAAAGTCTAAAGATAAAATAAGATCTAGTAGATTTGGGACCCATCATTCTGAAGAAACAAAAAATAAAATATCTAAATCATTAACAAAATATTTTAAGGAAAGAGATCCTTTATCTGAAAATATTCGTTATGATTATAGGGATTTTCCAGAACAAGTAGATGATTGGATATTAGATAATAAAAAGGATATAGATCAGACAGAACATGTGATGACTGAAAAAAGAATATTTTTTTTAGGTCAATTAGAAATATGTTCAGGATTTGATATAAACAATTTTAGCCACGAAACCACGCCTGAATTCCTAATTTTATTGAAAGAAGAATTAATAGAAAAAGGACTTACCGAAGAATTAGAAGAATTAAAAGCATTAATTTAATTTACAATATATAGGAGAGCTTTATGACTTTTAAAAGATCTAGAGGTCGGCCAAAAAATCCGCCTAAATTTAGAGAATTAATGGAAGAATTAATGCCAACAGAAGAAATTTTTGAAGAAGAAGAGATAAAAATGTATGAAGGGCTGCTTTCTATTTATTTAAAAGATTTTGATGAAGATCATCTTACTGCTAGTGATATGGATGATTTAATGGGTATAGCTTTAAATAAAGTTTTAGAAATGCGATTATTAAAAGACAGTAGAGGAGAGAAGGTTGATAAATTATTGGACACCGCATCTTCTATAGAAAAATTAAGAAAGCAAACAGATAAATTAAAAGATAATTTAGCTACCCGCCGAAAAGATAGGATAGACCCTAAAAAATTCAGCGGGTTTTCTATCGTCGACTTAGCAGTAGCTTATGATATGGAAAAGAAAAGAGAGATGATGGATAAAGCTATTAAATTTAATAAAGAAGAAGAAGAAATACTTGAATCTGAATTATTGATTGGTAATAGTAACGATCCAGATGTAGAATCAGTAGAATCAGAGGATGAATAATTGGATATATCTTTATATGATAATATAGATGTTATAATGGATCAAGGTTCCGAAATGATAAAGTTATATCGAGAAGATCCAGTATTAGCGGCTCATGATTTGTTGAAAGTAGACTTAGCTCCGATTCAAAGAATTGTTTTAAGGGATATGTGGTTTAAAAATTTTGCTATAGTAGTGATGGCGCGTGGTCTTGGGAAGACATATATGTTAGCAGTTAATGCTGCTTTACATGCATTGTTATATCCAGGTTATAGAGTTGGTTTAATTTCTAGTTCTTTTAGACAAGCTAAATATATTTTTTCAGAAGTTCAAAAACTATATACTAGGTCTTCTATTTTAAGGGAGGCTTGTGAAAAAAAACCAGTGTATGGTAGTGATCGTGCTTATTTGCAATTTAAAGGCACAGATAATTCTAATAGTAGTTATATAGAAGCCTTACCATTAGGAATAGATGGTGCTAAGATTAGAGGGTCACGTTTTTATTTAATAGAAATAGATGAGTTAGCACAAGTACCAACACAAATTATAGATATGGTTATTAGGCCTTTTGGTGCTGTTACTTTAGAGCCTATGGAAAAAGTAAGATATATTGAAAGAATGGAAGAATTGATAAGCAAAGGATTAGCTTCTAGGGAAGACATAATTGAACAGGCAGCAAATAAAATGATAATGGCTTCTTCAGGGTATTTTAAATTTAATCATATGTGGAAAAGAATGAAAGCTTATTGGCGAGCAATGAAAGAGGAAGGTGAAAAAACAAAGTATGCTGTTTATCAAGTGCCTTATCAAATGGCTCCAGAAGGATTTTTAGATAAAGAGAATATAAAAGAAGCTAAAAGAACTATGTCAAGTATTGAATTCATGATGGAATATGAAGCAGCCATGATATCTGATAGTGATGGTTTCTTCAAAGCATCCTTACTTGAGAATTGTACTTTGGGAAGTAATTTTAGTATTCGTTTAAGTGGAGAGGCTGGTAAGAAATATGTACTAGGAATTGATCCAAGCCAGGGCGGATCAGCATCGTGCGGCTTAATTGTAATAGAATTAGGTAAACCTAATAAAATAATTTTTGTACGGGGGATTAAAAAAAAGACTACCCAAGAAATGACTGTAGCTATACAGGATTTGACAGATAAGTTTAATATAATTAGAATTTTCATGGATTCGCAGGGCGGTGGTAAAGCAATAAAAGATTTATTACAAGAAGGTTATAATAAGCATGTCCCTATAATAGACGTTGGGGATGAAGCTATGAGGGGTAAAGACGGTAAACGTATATTACAGTTAGTTAATCCTACACCAGCTTGGATTTCGGATGCTAATTTTGACACATTAGCTTTATTAGAAAATGAAAGTCTTAGATTTCCTACAATCCCTTCATCTGGATCTAATGTAGAAGAAAAACTATATGAAGAAGTAAGGCTTTTAAAGTCACAAATGTTAAATATTATAATTACAGAAACATCCAGAGGAACAAGACATTTTGACACACCAAAAAAAGGCCAGAATAAAGATTTATACTCTGCTTTGATACTTGCTGCATGGGGGGCAAAAGAATTAAGTAGGGAGGCTGGGGAGGATGTTCCAGTTTTACATAATAGCGGGTTGGTTAGACTTCATCAACCCGGCTCTAAGTTTGTTAATGCTGCTGGTTTTAGTAGAGCTATTATTGGAAGTAGTAGAGTTAGCAGCGAACACGCTATATTAGCTAAGAAAAAATGATAGTTAAGAATTAAAAAGGAAAAGGGGATTTAAATAATGAATATAGATAGAATTTTGATACATGGTTGTTTTCCAAATTTTAGTGGGTATGCTGCTCATACAAGAAACTTTGCTGTAGAATTAAATAAATTTATACCAGTTAGGGTGAGAAATTTTGCTTATCAAAAAGATTTATCACACCTAACACAAGTACAAAAGAATATGGTTATCTACCAACCTAATGGTGATATGATATTAGGTAAGCCGTATGATGGAGATATAATGGGCGATGATCATACACTCAATATTATTTTGTTGGAGCATAACCATTTCTGGTATTATCAAAAATATAATGGACCAACATTTGGCTATTGTGTTTGGGAAAGCACAAGAATGAGTGACCAATTTTTTAATAGATTATTACAGTTAGATGGAATGTTTGCACCTACGGAATGGCAAAGAACCTGTATGATAGACCAAGGATATCCAGAAGATAAAATATGGGTAGTACCAGAAGGAGTAGATGGATCTGTATTTTATCCTGGAAAAGAACATGAAGATAGATTTAGATTTTTAATGTTTGGGAGATGGGATTATCGTAAAGCTATAACAGAAAATGTTAGAGCATTTCTAGAAGCTGATTTGGATGCCGAATTAATTTTATCAGCTGATAATTTATTTTCAATAGATGGCATGAATAGTACAGAAGAAAGATTAAAGCACTATGGGTTAGAGGATCCAAGAATAAAAATAGTTCATTTTCCACCTACTGAAGAATACATAAAATATATGAAAGGTGGTAACGTATTCCTTGGAATTTCCAGAGCCGAAGGCTGGGGACTTCCTATGATAGAATCAATTGCTTCTGGTACCCCAGCTATTATGTCTAAGCATGGCGGTCAATTAGATTATTCAAAAGGTATAGCCCATTTCGTTAATACAAAAGAAGAACTACCAGTTGCTAATGTATTTAATACAAGTAAAGAAGATGCTAAACAACTTGGAAATTGGATAGAACCAGATTGGGGTCATGCTGTAGAAGTAATAAAAGATGTATATGATAATTATAAAGAGTATAAAAAGAAAGCAGTAATAAATTCTAAAACAATAAGAGATAAATTCAGATGGGAAAATGCTGCTCAAAAAGCATATGATATAATAAGCAATATAAATAAACCTAAATATAATATTCAAACAACTCTATCTGAAACTAATAAAATAGAACATTTCTATAATGAAATATTTAATGAAGAAGTTTATTCAGTTGGAAGTTGTAGGATTGAACTTAATGATGTAGTATTAGACCTTGGTGGGAATATAGGTTTATTCAGTTTATATGCTGTAGAAAAAGGAGCCTCTGAAGTTCATTCATTTGAACCAGTAACAGAAGTTTATAATTATTTAGAGAAGAATACACAAGAATTCAAAAATATTAAAACCTATAAGAAAGCTGTAGGAAGTATAACTGGTAAGAAAGATATAAAAATTTTCGACGGGGATTCAACTTCAAATTCATTAGTATATAATAAAAAATATAATAGAGTAGAAGATATAGAAGTAATAAATATAAACGAACTATTAAAAGAATTAGGACATATAGATTTTATGAAGATGGATATAGAAGGATCTGAATACGAAGTATTTGGGGCAGTAGAAAATAATTTATTGAATCAGGTAGATAAAATAATTATAGAATATCACAATAGCTATAACAATGAATTAGATATAATAACCAATAAATTAAAAGAATGCGGGTTTGATTATATTGTAAAAGAAACTGATCCAAATTATAAAGTAGGATATGTAGTAGCCAATGCTATAGGTAAAGTAGAGATAGTTGAGCCTGCCCCTCAAATTTCCAGCCACAGTGGAAAGATGGAATTATACCAAGACCAATGGTTGAATGGTAAGGTAGTTAAGAAAGGCATAGTAGATTGTGAAAGTAGATATGAAGCACTGAAAAAAATATTTAGTAAGTATAATAGACCATTCACTATATTAGATATTGGTGCTAATTTTGGTTATTATTCTATTAGAGCCGCCGAAGATTTTGATGCTACTTGTATTATGGTAGAAAGTAACGAGGGGGAACATGAAAAATTATTAGAATTAGTAGAACATAGTAAAAAGAAAGATAACTTTACAGTACTAAATAGACGAATAAGTTTGAAGGATTTAATTGAACTATCCAAGTGTGAACATTTTGATGTTGTATTAGCTCTAAATGTTATCCATCATTATCCAAATAATATTAATAATATATGTGATGCCTTTATGAAGTTGGGTGATAACTTGATAGTAGAAACTCCACCAACAGAAGATGAAGGAGCATGTGGACAGAAACATTTACAAATAGTTAATGATTATTTTAGTAAGAAAGAAGTTGTAAAGTTTGGTAGTTTTAGTAGACATACGAGTAATAGAAAAGCAGATATGATGTGGGTCAAGACACCAAAGAATGAATTAATTCATACTTATTTTGGGTGGGATGAATTATTTGATAAAGTGAATCCAGAACTACATCATTTGTTAAAGAAACAACCATTACAAATACACTCTAATTTGGATAAGAAAACTGTTTATAATAATAGACATGGGGTAGTTTTAGATTGGATTAACGGTATTAATTTGAAAACATATATGGAATTAAATGGAACTTATCCTCGGCGGAAAAAAATCGTCGAGAAATTAAAATCAAAAGACATAATTACTGATTATAAATGGGATAATACTAATACGGATTTAGTATTACATAATATTATTATAAATGGATCAAAACTATATTTAATAGACTATAATGATAAACATACTAATGAAACTGTTAATCGTACGGACGATGAATGTATTTATAATATAATTGAAATAATTAAAGGAAACGTTGTTGAAGAAGAATCAGAGAACTTAGTTAAATTAAATGTTGCCTGTGGGAATGATATAAAACCTGGATGGATTAATGTAGATGCTTATAATGGATCAGCTGATGAAAAGTGGGATGTTTTAGATTTAAAAGTAGAAGACAAATCAGTAGATAAAATATTTGCTTCTCATATATTAGAGCATTTTAGCGTTAGAGAAGTACCAACAGCATTAACTGAATGGAATAGAGTTTTAAAAGTTGGTGGAAAAATAATAATTGCTGTACCAAATATGATAGTAGCAGTAAATGATTGGTTAAAGTCTGAAGACAAATGGAAAAGTTTAACTAATGAATTATTTGGTGGTCAAGATCATGAGGGAAATTACCATAAGTGTGGATTTACAAAAGATACGTTAAATAGAATTGTAGGAGCATATGGATTTAAAGTTGATTATTGTGATACTGATCCAATTAATAGTTCTCATTTATTATGTAAAGCTACTAAAACAAATGATGTTAAGTATGAGGATGTAACAATAAATAATTATTTTATAGATGGGGCTTATTTAAAAATAAATGGGGAAAGCAATAAAGATTATTCAGTTACTTTTAAAGATGGCGAAGGCAACCATGTACATAGCACTATATTAGGAGCTGGTTGGCATACAAAAACTAATAGAAAATATTATACTGATTGGGATGTTGAAGTTTCTGTTGGTAATAAATTAATTTATAAACATAAAATGAATTTAGAAGGTAAGAGAGTATTAATAGAACTTAGTAGTAAATCTCTTGGAGATACACTATGTTGGGTGCCATATGTGGAAGAATTTAGAAAGAAATATAATTGTGAAGTATTTTGTATGACGTTTTGGAATAATATTTTAGATTACCAAAACATAAATTTTATAGAGCCAGGCGATGCTTATACAAATATTTATGCTTCATATGTTGTAGGGTGTTTTGATGGGAACACTGATAGAAATAAAAATAATTGGAAAACTATTCCATTGCAACAAATTGCATCTGATTATTTAGGATTAGAGTATAAAGAAATAAGACCTAAGTTAAAAAAGTTTGCAGGTAAAACAGACATGAAATTAAAGTTGCCTAAGAAATATGTAGTAATAGCACCACACAGTACTGCTCAAATGAAATACTGGTTAAATAATAGATGGAATAAAGTAATAGAATACTTACATAAAATAGGATATGGTACTGTTTCATTATCCAAAGAACCCAATGAATTAAGTAATACTATATATGTAACAAATCCTAGCATTGAAGATGCTATTAGAATTGTTAAAAGATCTAAATTTACTATGACTATTGGTAATGGTATTTCATGGTTATCTTTTGCTCTCAAAAAACCGAACATTTTAATTTCTGGTTTTTCTGAATATTGTGAGTTTAATGAAAGTTGTTATAGAATTACGCCACAAACAGATTGTTGTAAAGGGTGCTTCAATAATCCAGATATTCCATTTGAAAGAGGTATATGGAATTATTGCTACAACGCTGATGTTCTTGGCGGTAAAAGATTTGAATGTGCTGAAAATATTTCTGTTGGTATGGTAATAAATAAAATAAATCTTTTGATAAAAGAGAATTTTTAATAGAATTAAATAATTAAAGGAGAAAATATTATGGAAGAAGTAAAAAATGATGAAAAGGTAGAAAATGTTAAGGAAGATAAAATAGATCCATTAAAAGCTGCAGAAATAGTAGATCAAGAAAGGAAAGAGCGTATAGCTAAATGTAGTCAGGAAATTATGGCGGTTTTAAAAAAATATAATTGTGATTTTGACGTTACGATGGTACTTGGACAAAATAGAATTTTGCCTAGTATTCAAGTAATATCTAAATAATTTATAAGGAGAACCAAACAAATGGATTCAAAGAAATTGGGAAAAATAACTAAAGAATTACAAACTAGATATCCAGAAGTAGGAATACATAAAATAGAAGTGGATTCGAATACTGGTAAAGCTTCTTTTTATATGAAACCTACTAATAAAGTACTAGCTTCTTTGCCAAACGATAAAGCTGTTCGTCTTAGAACAGCTGAAGTGGCAGCCACTTTAAGAAGAGATGTTATAGATAGATCAACTTTGGATTTAATAAGCAAGTCTCCATATGAAGATGATCCTAGAAATATATTTACAAGAGCTATGAAGTATTATTTTGAAAATGATGTTTATGGTTCTCATATAGATATTTTGACAAATTTTGCTGCAAAAGGATTTGAAAATGATATTGATGATGATAAAATTAAAGCTTATTATGATACATGGTGTTTTGATGTAAATTTTAAGCAAATAATAGATTGGATCTTTTTTGACTTTTTTAGGATAGGAATGGTGAGAACTTACAAAATTATAAGTAAATATGAACCTGGAGTTAGTTATTTGTCACCAATACCTGGTCAAAAACTAGAGCGTGGTATAATTAAAGAAATTATTGAGAGAGCTGATAGAATTCAGAAGATGAGGGAAGAAAAAGTTGCTAAAGGATTGACTGATAAAAAAGCTAAAGCGGCAAAAAAGAAAGTATGGTCTAAAGGATATTTGCCTATTGCTTATACAATACTAAATCCTTTATTAGTAACTATTAAAGGAAGTTTATTATTTAATAATACAGTTGTTACATTAGAACCCTCGGCTGAATTAAGAGAAATGCTGGCTAAATCTGCTGGTGAATTAACAGACGAAGAAAAAGTTATTGTAAAAAGTTTGCCTTCAGATTTTAAATCACAAGTAGCAGCTGGTAATATTGAGTTAGATCCTCAATGTGTTGGTGAAGTTGATTATCGTAAAATGCCTTATGAAAGATATCCTAGACCAAGAGGTATAAAAGCATTTGATTCTTTGGAGTATAAAAATTCATTAAGACAAGCTGATCTTAGCACATTAGATGGAATTACAAATTCTATTTTGAAAATAACTATTGGCAGTGATGAGTTTCCAGTTACAGATCAAGCTCAATTAGAAATTGTGGCAAGAATATTTGATACGCCTTCAAAAAGTTTTGATGTGGTTTGGAATCACACGCTTCAAATAGAAAAAATAATATCGCCAGAAATTGAAGCCGTCCTTGGTCAAGATAAATATAAGCAAGTAAATGAAGATATAACTGGAGCACTTGCTTTTTCGAGGGCACTTTTAGACGGTACTACTAATGTGAATGTGGCTGAAGCTGGATTAATAGTCAGAACTTTAGTTGAAGAGATTAATTATGCTAGACGACAAGTAACAAGATGGATTTATAATGAATATCGTCAAATAGCAACCGCGGTAGGTTTT
>Ga0315533_1000986_pt1 | contig 22876 bp, 20 predicted proteins | sample SalMarSW160130MG_FD_203081 | JGI IMG/M metagenome (GOLD analysis project Ga0315533, IMG submission 203081) | Salt marsh sediment microbial communities from the Plum Island Ecosystem LTER, Massachusetts, United States - Salt Marsh Sediment SW1601-30 ... | reverse complement strand
CAACACGATACTTGTTCAAATAAGATTCCTTGACTCTATCTGCAAGCCATTGCGAGGGGCAAACGATAAGAGGATTCCAGCCCTGAGTGAAAACGGCCTTCTTTCTTCTCCACATAAAGGCGGAAGTATCTAGATAGGTCTTTGGATAACGGGATAGATCGGGACAGTGCCCGCAGCCCGTCTTCCAACGATCACATTCAAAGAAGTAGGCACACCGCCCCGTCATGGGCCATCCGTCATGCAGCGTCCAGACAACGGGTATGCCAAGCTTTGCAAGATATTCTACGAAACGCAGATTCAGGTAGTACCCGTGGATATTATGGAGGTGGATAAGACTAGATCTTTGCTTGCGGATGAAGCTTACAAACCGTTTCGTTGATAGCCAGCTTCCATATCCTTGTAAGCCTATAGTTCGGGTTAGGAAAGCATGAAGATAAACCTCCGGTTGCCAGGCAAATCTGAAGGTTTTCTCATCATCGACTTTTGGCCCTCTGCCGTACGCAAAGAAGCTTTGAAATTCAGGAGTGATATTCAGAGCGCTGTACAGTGTTTTGGCTATTCGAGACGCTCCACCACGGAAATACTCTGTATTGACCATCAGTACTTTCATGTGTGCGTTGCCTGGACAGACTTAATGGCATCCAGAAACGCTCTAGCCGAACGCTCGATGCTGAATCTCTGGCAAGCATGTTCGCTGATAGCTTCCCGTTGCGCTCGAATTCCCTTAAGCTGTCCCTTGGTCTGCTGGATCAGTACAGCCAGCTGCCCCACATCATAAGGATCGAAGAGCGCTCCATTCCAACCCTCTTGAATCAGATCGTAGGCAGCTCCGGCACGGTCCGAGCAGAGCACATAGAGGCCACTGGCCAGTGCTTCGTTGACAACGAGTCCCCAGACATCATAGAAAGAAGGGAAAACTAATACGTCCGCCAAAGCGTAGTATCCAGGTAACGCTTCTTGCTGTTGAAACCCCTCAAAATAAACATTGGGTAAACGTAGTTCCTGACAAAATTGCTTGAGTTCTTTCTCTTGAGGGCCACTCCCAACGATCAAGAAACCAATCTCGGGATCGCCCAATTTAGTAAGGGCCGATAAGATTTGAAGGACACCTTTGCGAGGTGCCAACCTCCCTACAAAGAGTAGCAAACACTTAGGGAACCTCCCTCGTTCTATATTAAAATTGTTGCTCTCTCGAAAGCCCCACGACTTACGCCGAAAGAAGTTCATATCTACTGTATCTATCCCTGTAAAGATCCTGTCTGGCTTTGCTCCAAAGGCTTCCAGGTATTCTCTGGATTTCTTCCCGAAAGCGACATATGCATCAGCTCGACGGATAATAAAGCGCTTAAGAAAGCCAATAAGCCCCCTAGTGTAGGTAGTACTAAGCAATGTGGACTCATTGCAGAGGATGAACTTCCTCTTACGAAACTTTGCGTAGAGAAATGCCTGCCAATAGGCGATGCTATCGTAACCGGAAGTGATGATGATATCAGCCTTGCACCTCCTAAGCGCTCGGATTACTCCCCAGTTCAAGTGAATGGGAAGCTCCCACCGCCAGATAAAGCCGTGCCAGCCCGGCAGAATTTGATAGTCGAACTTGATCAGCTCCTTCATCAGCCGCCACTGCCGATTGGCTTCTTTTCCAGCCAAGGCAACAACTCTGAAATCAAAGCCACCATCTTGGGCAAGACGGTTAAGAAGAGGAATGCGATACGGTGAAATTATGTTGGTCAACATAACAACCTTATGCTCTGTCATAGTGAGAGGCCTGCCCATTCAGTAGTCAATTGTTTCTTTGCCCTCTTTCTCTCCAGCCCACTTTGCGCAATAAAGCACCCTGTTTGTGCTGCAACTGGGTAATAACAATCCCCTGGATTTCGGTTAGAACGTCTCCCTTACTCGACGTATGAACGACAAATCCATTAGGGTGATGATATACGATTCTTTCACATACTTGAGAATGTTGAACTATTTCCTCTATGGACAATTCTTGTTTTCGGGCGTATACCACCTCAGGCTCATTTTGTAGGAAGACAAGAGCATCCGGCTGCGCGATAATCCTGCTGATCAGAGACAAGAACCACCGCGGGCATTTTATGAACTGCTTTTGTAGGAAATACTCATAAAAATAGCGATCAAACACGGTTATCCTGCAGTGCTGCTCTTTTTCTCTCCATAACCAGAAACGGCCAAGAAAGTACTCAAACCCATAATAAATCGGATAGATCATTGATCTCAAAATCCCAAACGGGACCGCTGTACTATCTCTCTTCCTAGATTCCGACTCCTTCTGTTTAAACTTTATCCCAAACAACGAAGCAATGGTCTTCAGTTCAGGCGTGAAGGAAAAGTTCCTGTAAAAATACGTCCGATTCGGAAACAGCTTTTTTATCACCTCGGATTCCAGAAGCATCTCAGCAGTGGTTGTTTTGCCCGAACCGTCTGGACCTATCAAGACTAAGAAAAAGCCGCACTTTGCGGAGAGGCGCTCTCTCAACCTGCTATAGAAGTAAAGCGCAGTCTGCCTCACCTGCCACAGGGGGTTATTCGCTACCGCTCTTATGACAAGCCGCCATTGAAGAGAGTGCCTGCTTTCCCCGATTTCAGACCACTTCTCCTCTTTAGCCATAGAGAGTAAGACCCTAGCTATTTTTCTGCCAAGCGGTTTGCTGATGGATTCTACGAAACCTGTTGGGTCCTTGCTTGAAAAGTCAACAATCCGTTCCCTATACTTCTCAAGCACCTCTCCCTCAAAAAGCAGTGTCTTAAGTAATAAGATGCTTGCTTCTATACCGGGAGATGGTTTAAAGAAACCTTGCGGATAGGATAAAAGATGTTTTGCAAGGAAAGTATTGTCCACATAATGTATCCCTTTCCACGACATCGATTCCACAATGTCTATTTCCAGTATGGCATAAGCTCCATCTTCCCCTCTTCTATGAAAAAAATACCGCCCTGCTGAGTAATGATACAATCGCAACAGGACTCTGGTCAATTCCCAGCCAGATCTTTGTGCACATTGCAAGAGGATCTCTTGACCGTCTTGCGCCTGGCTGCTCTCAACCCACATATCTATGTCCCGTCCTGCCTTTGCAGGAAGGCCAGCATAGTTCCGTAACACGCAATATTGTATTTTTTGCTGGTTAAGCTCCGCAAAAAGGGAGGATACAAACTCTGCAACTTGGCTCACTGTTCTTCACTGATCTCCTTTAGGAACTTAGCGGCGATTTCACTGCTAGAAAATCCTAAGAGCTTATTTCGGGCGTAGACCCTGTCCCTCTCTCCCCTAAGATCGTCAAAGGAAAGGTTTTGTAGAAGGTCTATCGCTGATGAAACAAAACCTTCCTTATCGACGAGAAACCTGCTCTTGCCGTAGATATCAGGAATGCTCCCGAGAGGTGTGGTAAGAACAGCGCATAGAGAAGCCATGGCTTCCAAGAGAAGGAGAGGAGTATCTACAGTGTTTACCAGTTTCTGGTAAGGTTGAACGAAGATATCCGTCTCTTTAAGTACCCTTTTCACTATCCTTTCCGCATCCATAGAATATTTTTGAGAATCCAAGACAACATAATTTATGGACTTCTGTTTCGCTAATCGATCATGGAGTTCTAAAGACTGCTTGTTGTGCGGATTATGTATTGCATATATAGCACACTCAAACCTGGAACTGTTTTGCAGCCTTTCGAAAAGCGAGATGGTCTCCGCAACCCCTTTGTCGGGATGAAGCATCCCGAGGAAGGTGATTCTCAGCGGCCGACAGCGCGCTTCGTCTTCTGGTACAACGAAGAACTCCCGAGGAACCGGCGGAAGCAGCATGAGTGCCTTACGGCCGAATCCCTGGGCCGCTTGGTGCTGCCGAGGGGAGACGCATATCATACGCCCTCTTCGCGACACAAGCAGCCCCTCAAGAAGCCCTAGCACACGTTTCGCCCGAGAGTCAGGCACAATAAACCATATGTAGTGGTATCTGCATTTCGTCTTCCTCGTCAACACGTGACCGGCATACCTGGCACGGTCCCAGCGAGACAACCAGACACGAACGATGTGTTCGTATCCCCCTGATGAGAGATGATGGAGTACATCCCGCGTTGATCGGAAGTAACGCACCCTGAGTCCAGGCACAGGTGATGTTTCACTCTCATCAAGTGCACCATGGATCAGGTAGTCCACTGAGTGACCGAGCCGGCCAAGCTCAAGACCCAGCCGCCTGACGTACGACTGCATGCCCCCAATACCAAAATAATCAGCAAAACCCATGGAGCCGGCAAAGGCGATCTTCAGTTTCTTCTGGCTCATCGTTGTTGTTCCCATGGTGCAGGCTTTTCAGCCCCACCGCCAGCTTCCTCAAGGCTCTGCTTTGCACGCAAACAACCCCGAAAGGCCTCCTCCACCAATTCTGCCATTCTTCTCCAGTGGTGGGCTTCCGCATACGCTAAGGCACATTCCCTAACGTGAGGAGCTATCTTCCTTCTTTCTCTAACGAAGAACTTGATCTCTTCCCGCAACGCCTCTTGTGACTCTGGTTCTACCACCAATCCCAATGAGTACTCCCTGACAATCCTTCCGATTTCACCCACATCGGTGGCAATAACAGGCCTACCAGCCGCAGCAGCATTCTGAAGTATTCCACTTGTTCCTTTAAAAACCCTTCGATATGGTAAAATCACCGCATCAGCACTCAAAAAGTAGTACTTAACTTCATCTTCAGGAATGTATTCAATCCGTGCAATAACCCGTGAGCTCTTAGGGTTTTTCTGAAAAGCCTCGATATTAGAATTCGTAACGTACCCTGGCTGGCCTGCGATAACTAGAACAAAATCATCTTCTATATCCTTAATCGCTTCGAGTAATAGATCGGGTCCCTTGTCCCACCGCAGTCTTCCAAAGAATAGCAAAATGGGGATTCCCACGGGTAGTCGCAGCCTGTCCCGTGCTTCCTTCATCGAACAGCACCCATAGAATGCTTCCGTTGGATCCGGCACCACTACTAGCTTGTTGTCACAGCCTTTGCCTTGCCAACCAAAACTCTTAGAGAGGGCCTGCTTTATCGGTATGGTATGTACAAACATTCCTCTTAGCACTCCGCGGGCCAAAAGACGCCTTACAGTAGCCCCCGTCAAGCTGTAGTATGCTTTTCTTAATAAGCCCACGTGCGCATCTGCATTATCTAGGAAATGCGGCCAAACCAAGAAACCGAACAGGCGCCAGCCTGGGTGTCTCCACTTCAGGGCTTCCAGGAATAGACTAAAGATATTGTAATCTAGCTGCATAATACATACTATATCTGCCTTCCAAGCGCTTGCAAGCTTGAAACATCTCTCAAGCGCACCTAGCATTTGCAGATGCCTTGCTACAAAATTGCTCTTGACTTGAGCCTGAGTGTTGTTATCTATGAACTGCACAGTCAAACCAGGCTCATCCTTAGGCAATAACTTGGTCCTATTATCCTCTTTAAGGGTGATGAACATTATCTCATCACCCTTCTTGCATAGATATCGAACCAAGTATAGAACATACTTTATGTGATGCCCCCCTGTTTGGAGGTCAAAAAGAACCACTTTTTTATTCATGGCTTAGGATTACATTTCCTTCAGTGCTTTCTGTTGCCTCTCTTGGATTCTGGGCTGGGTGCAGTCCCGCGAAAGCCGGCAACATACCCACCATTAGGCCCACCATAAAGGTAAATCCGCGGTTTGAGAAACTCCCGAAAAACGGGATAAGGCTCGTAATAATCCATATAAAAACCCCGAGCGCAATGGCCTTGACCATAGGGCTATCCGCTCTTTTGGCTACAGTATACGAAAACCGTAAAATCGCTATAAAGAACCATGTGAATATTAATGCGCCAAGCGCGCCAAACTTCATTAGCATTTCCGTCACCCATATATGTTGTGAAAACGCCGTTTCATACCAGGTGCCATGTGCCCATTGCATTGGTACGTGGTGTCCAAGTCCTGCGCCGAGCAATGGGTACCGCTGAAAGACCTTGAGCGCAGCTCGCGCTTCCACTAGTCGTCCCTGCACTGAAATGTTTGATAACAAACTCTGAGGCGAAAGCAAGGAAGAATAAAGGGAGGCGGTTCTAGCGCCTCCTGGCAAGGGTAAATATCCAAGCGTACCGCCAATAAACCAAAGCACGAAAATAGCACCGATAGCAACAGGAATAACAACTACCAGCTTCCGCCGTCCTGATTGAACCTTCCATATTCCCCAGATTGCTACGCTCGTCACCGCCACTGCGCTGATAATCGCGCCGCGGTATCCTGAACCAAGCATATAGGGTAAGAACAGGAAAAGGCCCAGGGCAGCCAATGTACGCATTCGTCGTCCTGTTCTCAAGAGCATCAAAGGCCATAGTGCTCCTATGATGGGGCCTAGATAAGTAGCTCCAACCGCCGCGGTATCCATGCCGCCATACTCAAGCCCAAATTTCCGAGACCACCAGACAAAAGAAGTCCAGATATAACAAGGTAGTCCAATCAGGACGGCGACCCTCAATAACCTCGATGCTGATTTTCGGTAACGGATAATCCCTGCCACAGGCAACAGCACAAGATAACCGACGTATTGGCTAAGATCCCGCACAACATCCATAGGAGTAGCACCGGTCAATCCTCCCATGAGGGACGCTATGACTAGTAAAACGCCAACTGCTAAGGTGGGTAGAGTCACAGGATGCCAAGCAAACTCCGATTTCCTTGAGCGATCTAGTAGGTAACGCACAAACCAACCTATGAACCAGGCACCGAACAGAACAGCGAACGCCTGCTCTGACGCACTTACGGTCGAGCTAAAGCCTACTAGAAATGGGAAAGCTATCATGATCACGAACAGCCCGTGGTAAGTATCTAGAAATATCAATAAAGAGCCGATCAAGGCAGTAATCGCAAAAATAGCATCTAATCCTAGCCAGGCCGTCACGAGTCCGGCAAATCCACCGGCAAGAAGAACTATTACCACGGAAGCGAACCTTCTCATTCTGCTGCTATGTTGAACGTTTATTTCGCGTTGGGCAAAACCCTCCTCATTTGCACGCATCTTTTCTTTTCCCACTCCTTCCCCGCAACTAGAAAGCTCCCAGCAGCGTACAGTCGATTTCTACGCTACTTTCATAGTATATAATCCTGGTTCGTAACGGAGAGGATCGTCTCCTCGATGAAGCAGCCCTGGTTGTAGGAGGGGGTTACAATAGATACAAGTGACTGCTTGAGCTCCATGTTTAGCTCACCGCCCGTTGTGCTGAGACAAGGATTCCCGCCAGTGCCTCGCAGACGAAATCCACATCCCTCTCCTGTAACCCTGCCCATGTAGGAAGATTAATGCCTCTCGCAGCTAGCCCTTCTGCTACTGAGAAGTAATCTTTCTCAGCCAGGTTTCGGTAAGGGGGCAAAGTATGCATCGGATAGAAGAAGGGACGTGTCTCAATCCCTTGCTCCCGCAAGGCTGCCATGACCTCATCTCGACCCAGTAATATACCGTCATCTAATACGACACTGAACATCCAGTAGACGTTCTTTGCCCATTCCTTTTCCACGGGTAGGGTTAAGCCTTGAACTTCTTTTAGACGTTTGTAATACCAGGAAGCAACCTCGCGTCTTCGATAGATATGCCAATCAGCCTTCTCTAGCTGTGCCAGCCCAATAGCAGCCTGGATATTGGTCATGCGGTAATTATATCCGATGATTGGGAACCAATATCTCCGCTTTGGATCCATTCCTTGGCCTTTCAATTGCCGAACTTTATTAGCCAACTTATCATCATCTGTAACAACCATCCCTCCTTCACCAGTAGTAATAATCTTATTGCCATAGAAACTAAACGTTGCAATATCCCCTAGGGATCCTACACGCTGGCCTTTGTATTCCGCGCCATGTGCCTCAGCGGCATCTTCGATAACGAAAAGTCCATGACGTTGGGCAATATCTAGCACTGGCTCCATGTTCACCGGATGGCCATAGAGATGAACAACAATGATGCCCTTTGTCCGCGGGGTGATCTTCTCCTCTAACAAATCGGGATTCAGATTCCAGGTTTCCGGTTCGCTATCGATGAAAATTGGGTGAGCACCGCAATAGGTTACTGCATTGGCTGTAGCGACGAAAGTCAAGGTAGGAACCATTACTTCATCATCGGGGCCTACCCCTAAAGCCAATAGTGCTAAATGGAGTGCGACTGTTCCGTTGTTGCATGACATAGCGTATTTCACTCCACAAAATGCCGCAAAGGCTTGTTCAAAGTTTTCAACATATTTGCCAGCTGATGAAATCCATGTTGAATCCAGGCAGTCCATAACATAGCTTTTCTCATTGCCAACCAAGGCCGGTGCAGCTACCGGAATGAATCTCTTCATCCATCCTCCCTCAGAGATGTTCGAACGGTCATAGCCTCGCCAAGGAGAGCTCTGTCCTCCTCCGTAGGAGGATGGCCGCCTATCTTGCGGTAAAGCGCTCGATACATTCTAGCGGTCCGGTCCCATGTAAACAACTGAATACGCTTACCGCCTCGTTGTCGTAGAGTCTCGCGCAGTTCATCATCAGTAGCCATCCGGTAAATCGCCTTCGCGATGCTTTCGACAGATGTTGGCTCAAACAGCAAAGCTGCATCCCCAGCTTGCTCAGGCAGCGAGGTCACCGTCGAGCAAGCGACAGGGGTTCCTTCACGCCAAGCCTCGAGCATGGGTGCACTACCTGCCTCGAATAGCGTCGGGATAATGACAAACTGAGCCGCTCGATACAAGGCACGCAGATCATTAGGTTTCACGAAGCCCAGAAACCAGACCTGGTTCTTTAGCCCCAGCTCACGGATGCGCTTGGCGATGCTCGGCCAAAAATCATTCTTTCTACCTGTGCATATAAGGTTTACTGTTAGGCTGCGCTGATCCCTCAATAACGCAATGGCTTCCAGCAAGCGAATATGATTCTTGTGAGACCAGGTCTGAGCAGGATAGATGACAAAGGTCTGAGGAAGACCGAACTCCTGCCGGACATATGATAGTACCCCCTCAGATGCAGGCTCGTATGCCTCGGTAGGCGCGCTCCAAGGAATGACGAAAATCCTTTCTGGCTCGGTTCCATAGTGGCGGACTATATCGTCTTTCACCCATTTTGAGTGTACAGCTACGGCCTCAGCATGGCGGCATCCTGTTTGGTAAACAATCTCACGAGAGCGAATTTGCCATGGTGTGAAGAACTCGGGAAAGTGTAGGTGCTGTAGATCATGAGGGTTATATACACTGGGTATTTGTGAAATCACGAAAGACTGAGATGGAAAGTGAATGACATCAACGCCGAGGGATTCCCAAAAGCCGTTAGACTGAACTACTTGTGGCCTACGTCTTGCGCGTATCTGCTCTAACAGGGGCTTCGCCAATGGCTTGACTACTGGCTTTATCGCTTGCCTAAATGGGCTGATGGCAGCTCTTGTTCGCTCTTTCCAATTCCTCCAAGGCCTGGAAACAATGCGCATATTCCTCCCCATGTAAGGCCTAAGCCAGTAAGGATTTCGAGGATGAGTCACCAGAATATATTCTTCACCTCCATCCTCAAGCTTGCCCAAAGCATGAACAAGGCCTATGAGAACCTGTTCGACGCCCCCCGAACCACCGCCAGGAAGCATTTGAGCGTTGATAGCTACTTTAGAGCTTCTCATAACCCTGTCCCCCGAATTAGCTTCTTATAATCAGACATTGACTTCACCTTATATTCTCTGCCTTTAATTTTCACAACTGCAGGCGGGAAAGGAGGGAAATACATCGCCCGGATAAAGCGCTCTATAAAGACTTCGTCCCACGAAGGGTCAATATACCCATCATAGGGAACTTGACGAGGGTAGTACGACGGGGCTCCTTCCTGCGGCTTTCCTTGATACCGCTCTTCAACTACCAACCTAAAAACATCCCTAAATCTACTCATTCCAGCGTCGATAATCCTATGGTACAAGGTAAACGCTGTATCATTAGGCTTCATACACACTTTCCCTTGCAGGATTATATGACCAGTGTCAGCTTCTTCTAACATGTAATGATATGTGAAACCCGTGTATCCCTCTGCATTGATGATGGCCCACGGTGCAGAAAAGCAACCTCTGTATTTCGGAAGCAAAGCAGGATGCAAGTTGACACCACCCATTGGCAACATTTTCAGTATACGACCAGGGATAATGTAACGATAGTATAATGAAAACATCACATCGGGAGCAAATTCATCAATCCACTCTTGGACTAGGCATTTCTTAACATGATCCGTTGTATATTGAATTTCCTTTTCTTCAGCAAGCTGCAACAATTCTTTATTACGATCTAAGTCATGCGTCAGCAATCGAATCTGCTTGGGTGAAAACCCCATGTCAAATAGCTGTTTCAAAGCCAGTACTCCCGGTTTATAGAAAGCAGCTAGTAGGATTCTCATGATTTCACCACCCCCAAATGGCTTGAGCTGTATATTCTCCCAGCGACAATCAAAATCCCTCCTCCAGCCTCGTTAACGCAAATTGGGAACTTCCCAAACATACGCATCCAAAATCTTGCCAACGCCTTCCGAGGAATGAACCGTAATGTTTGAATCAACGGACGTGCAAGCCTCCTTACCTCTGGTCATATCTCCTGGCTAATCATTATATGTATCGTTCTAAAATTCTTAACAGCTCCTCCATCCTGTGTTTCCATGTGTGTTCTTCCAATGTATGTCTTTGCCCTGTTTTGGCTATGGTAACTCGCTCCTCATCGTGTTTCAGTAGATACCGGGCTTTCTCCACGAGCTCGTCGACTGTGTTATAAGTAACAACCTCCTTATCCAGCCTGAATAATTCATCTATATTATCCTTCGCATCCGTAATCAAGCAAGTTCCTACACCAGTGGCTTCAAAAAGCCTCAGATTATTAGCAAAGTTCTCCGCTGCGTCAATATGCTTGTTCAAAGTTAGCTTACTAGCGTGAAGAGTTTGATACATCTTTAACCCCCAAATTGGCCCATGATGATGCTGATAGAGAGCACTATTGGGATCGAGGTCTTGCTTTCCATAACCAAAGATATCGATTGGCAATGTAGAGGCTACTTTATTTAATAGGTCTAGCCGCTCACTGTGAGCTTTGGCTAACCCACCTATAAAGGTAATGTCGTACTTTATATGATTTCTCAGCTCGCATTCAGCCAGAATTCGTTCATCAAATCCAAGCCTGATATATTGGCTTTCAATGCCTTGCTGCTTAAACCTCGGGACAAAATGGCGAAATGAAGTCAGCACAAGATCGTACGAAGCATAAGACCTTCCCCTAGGGATAGGCGATGCTACCTGTCCTACAACCAGCCTCACAAGCGGCTTCAATTCAGCTATGAACGGATCCGATAGAATATTGTGTTCCTGTATATATAAAACGTCGGGCCTAATCTGCTTTACTTGCTTCTTGATGATTCGATATCGCCAATCATGGTTCAGAAACTTCCTGAAGGCTTTGCCGACAATCTGTGGGAACGGTGGTATAAAGAAACCATGTTCCTTTGCCCATTTCCTTTGCAAATTATCATCGTTTGTAACGATCTCTTGAACGTCGACTCCCAGTTGGCTCAAGTTATAGGAGTAGGCATCAGAAGCACCGAATCGCTGAGCCATTAACAGTAAGCGATGGGATTCAAAATTGAGTTTAGCGGTTTCAGGATGTAGAGTGTAAAAATCTTGGAGAAACTGATTATAGAAACTAACAAGTATAAGGATCTTCATAACTAACCTCCAAAATGCTTTCAGTGTCATGTAATAATATGATATTATATATAGCTTTTTATGGTTCTGTGGAATTTGAAGGCAGTGTTCCTAGACATATCGTTAGTGGTAATGCCTTGATCTCCTTTACAGAAATACAGAAAGTCACATAACGATGCTCTACATCTGAGAATATGATAGCCTTCGCACCATGTCGCTGGGCGACGTAGCGATATGACTCGGCCATTGCCTCAAAGGCGGTCTGATTCCGCGCTATGCCAGGCTTCGCAACCGCAATTCGCATTTCCTATCTCTTCTTCTCTTTATTGCTAAAATACAAGGAGATGTCGATAAATGGGTTGCTATTTAGACGCTTAAAGGCCGTCAGGGCTTTTTCACGCCATATCGGCAGCTCGAAGACCCGGTATGATCTTACCACGCGAGGCTTATCTCTGCCCATAGCTCCCAAGTCCCAACATGAGAGATGCTCTGGCTGGTTCCCTTAGCAAGGTTACGAAATCTCCAACCCTCCCAAGCCAATCAGGGAGTGTATAACCCTCTGACTTTGGGAAAGACCCGGGAAGTTCATAGGTTATCATAGCAGGTTTACTCACCTCACGCCACGTGGTTACTTGTATGGCCTTACTATTCACGATTCACCATTTACGGTTCACTACTCCATTTTGGCCCATTGCGCCCTACTCCCTGGTACTTAAAGCCAAGGTCCATAAGTGCTCGTCCATCCAAAGCATTCCGTCCATCGAAGATGAAGCGCGGTTTGGACATTAACTTCGCCACCTCTTCCCAAGGGAGACCAATGAACTCCTCCCATTCCGTAACCAGAATTATAGCCTGCGTTCCTTCAAGTGCAGCAATCGCTGAGTCGCACAAGAGAATCTCTTTTGGAAGCAATGGACGCGCGGTCTCCATCGCTTTGGGATCGTAGGCCTGCACCTTTACCCCCAGCTCTACCAACAGCTGCGCGATGTCGAGAGCCGGGGCTTCCCTGACATCGTCTGTGTTCGGTTTAAAGGCCAACCCAAGAAGCGCCACCCTTATTCCCTTCAAGATCTCGAATGTTTCCTGTAGCACCTGGATCGGGAGGAGGCGCTGGCGGTTGTTGACGTTGATCACCGCGCGCAACAGCTCACAGTTGTATCCCTTAACCGAGGAGAGAAACTCCAGGGCACGCGTATCCTTGGGGAAGCACGAGCCACCGTACCCCAGCCCCGCCCGCAAGAAACTTGGCCCAATGCGAGTATCAAGTCCAACCCCGTGAGCCACGTCATCGATATTCGCTCCCACCCGATCGCAGAGACTGGCAATTTCATTGATGAACGAGATCTTGGTTGGCAAGAAGGCGTTGGCAGCGTATTTGACCATCTCGGCGCTTGTGATATCTGTAATAAGAACAGGGGCATCGATCCCTTCATACAGCTCTTTTACCAGTTCAATCGCTTCCTCATCCTCCCCGCCGATCACAATGCGGTCGGGGTGCATCCAGTCATGTACTGCTCTTCCCTCGCGCAGGAATTCCGGGTTGAAAACATACTTGAGCTCAGTCCCGGTCAACTCCTCGGCCATCAAGCGCGCGCCTGTCCCCGGAGGAACCGTGCTCTTCATTACTAGAACCGCTTTACCAGAATCACGGGTCTTAACCCAGCGAATGGCCGAATGGACCTGAGAGAGATCGGTCCCACCGTAGGGCTGAGTAGGCGTGCCCACCGCGACGAGGATGATCTCGCCGAGCGGTCCCTTTACCTCGTTGAGGCGATGAAACCGTAGCCGTCCTGCCGCCAAGCCGGCGGAAATGAGTTCCGAAAGTTCAGGCTCGTAGAACGGGCAGACCCCTCGCTGAAAGGAATAGACCTTCCCTTGATCGACATCCACGCCCAACACATTGTGCCCGGCCTTGCTCAATGCCCCGACCGCTACCGCACCGACATAACCCAAGCCCACCACAGTGATATCCATAGCATCTGCCCTCCGCAAGATTTCGATTTCTCCCTTCCTAAAATCTTTTTGAACTCCACTGATTATCCATCCCTCTGGCGTTCACGGAATTCCGTATGTATGTCACTCCAAGTACAGATTTCGGGTATGGATCCATGATCGCACCATTTGCGCTGCATATGCAACAACATACCCGCCCGGTCAGACAGTACCGACGTTACAACATTGCTGAGAGTATCGATTGATGTAGCCATTGGTAAGATCCGGTAACGGAAAAGGGTCTCTCTCTGATCGTCCTTCTGTAGAAGCATGTCCTGTATGACGTTTCCCCATCGCCCCTTCGGCATCAGTTCAACAACGGCACCGGCGTGGGCAGACGGGAGCAGCATATTTGAGCCATGCACCCCGATGACAATGTGACTGCGCGCATAGCGTTTACATAGAATGCGTTCAGTAGTTTCATCTGGCCTGGCGACACGCAAATCGGTAATCCAGCTAGGAAAACCACCTGGCTCACCCAATCCCGCAACGGCAAAATCAAGAGTCGGAAACTGCTTCTTCAGCTTCTCTGCAAGCTTAACAATTTTGCGGGTCTGTTCATGGATCAACAGCGAGGAATGGTCTATTCCCCCTCCTAATCGGTTTAGGTATACCTGGGCTCGTCTTAATGCCCGCGAAAAGAGTGTAGTATTCCAAAGGCGGTCTTCTCGCCAGATGAAAGTAATGGTCGGAGCTTCAAGACGTTCTTCCCATTCGTCGAGGGGGAACGGCTTGATACGTGAGAATCTCTCGATTTGAAAATCATCTGGATGTGGGTGAGAAAAAACCACACTTAAGTAGCATTTATCTAATACCTCTACGCGGCGATGAATTTGTTGGGCTAGCCAATCATTCCATTCGGTGCCTCTGCTCAGCGGCAAATCCACCGTCCAAACAGCAGCCGCACCATCGGGAACCAACCAGCGCAGGAAATGAGGCACCATCACGATGAGATCCAAGTCCGGCTTCTGGTCCAGATAGCACTGCGCATTTAGTAACTTCAGCAGACAATGCCCATAGAGTGTATCCAGACAGTTCAACAGCACGCCGCGTTGCACAGGCTTCTTTTCTTCAACCTCGAGTCCTAGGGGTTCATTCCGCCGCTCAGCGTAGGATTCGCGTAGCCAGTTGGCGAACCAAGGGACGCCTATACGGTCGTGCACGACGCCAGTCGCCTTCTCAAGCAGCATCGGATAGTGCAACCCATGCCCTGAGGGCAAGTCGCCGTAGAATTCGCGTCCACATTTAGGACACTCAAGGTCCGCCAGGTTGCGCATCCCTGGGATGTACCAGCCCTTTACTTCCAGAGAAACCTGACAATAAGGACAGGTATGATCGACGTCAAGAATTGGGTACAGACGAATCATCTAGACATCACACCCTTTACAAGCTTGGAAGCCAAGCGTCTCAGCGGAGCATACAAGCCCAGACCCATTAACTTCAAGCCTTGAACAGTTAACCTGCCTCCCTGCTTGATTACAGATTCGCTTAGGCGTTCACCGTCCTCTTTCCATGCTTTGGTGTTTATCTCTTGGCAATAGCTGGCAACAGGGTCTTTCGCATACTCCGGCACTGCGATGATTACATCTTCAACGATTACAATGTAATACTTGTGGTTGCCGGATTTGAGAGATTCAATGACCTCATCTATCGATGGCCACTGCTCTATTCGGTGAGGCCGTGGGGGAGGCGATGTGAACAAGCGCGCATCATCTATGAACACAAAATGAGGACACTTATTAGACATATTTATCGCTCGAATTTCCTCAATAAGTGGGCATTCATCATCCTTCCCATAAGTTTTGCCCCCGCTCCAATGACTATCTAACCAGAAAATGGCTGGATGATTTAACTTCGGAATAATTGTTTTAAGTGCATACCTCGAATTGCCGAATATGAAGTTTATGTTTTGTATCTTACCATGTCTGGCAACTGTTTCTTCATAAATCTCTCTAGAATACTCGATGGTTATAACATTATCGAAGTGAGATGCTGCCCAAACGACTGTACTTCCGTAATAAGTCCCGGTCTCAATAAAGTCTCTTAACTCGTATCCGTCCTTAAGTTGCAGCATCAGCTCCCTTGGAGGTCCCATGCGCACTAGTCCCATGATCATCCCTCCATCAAGGCCAAATGATAGCCACAGGAAATTGCGTAAAGATAAATCATAGAGGACACCTCAAATGATACATGATGGCATAACCGCGAAAATATTTCCGCAAACTACCCGCTCTATTTGAAGGCATAATAATTACCGGGCAAAAATTTTATCTCCTCGATAGCTGCTCCAGTATCTGCGGCGATTCTCCCCAGTCTATCAGCATCAGGGAAGCTTTTATTGCTACCTTGGTAAGCGAGCAGAATATGCTCCGCTTTAAACCACCCATGAAATACTACATAATCCATTGAAAACAGCGAGCTTTCGCTTAACCCCCATGTAGAAATAAACAAGTCTACATCGAACTTATGATAATCTAACAAACACAGAGGAACTAAATTGATTGCTCCAACATGAATGGCATCTTTGGGGTTATATAGTAGATTAACATTGTCTTCTCCCAATATAGTAGCTAAATATAACCATTGGAGGCAACTAAATAGTGGCGTATCAATAATAATATAAGTGGGTGCTATATTTTTAAATCGGTACAAAATTTTGGCCATATTCCCATATCCTCCTCCCCATTCGACAACAGTATCTATACGATCTAAATTGCACCGTGTGCTATCTAAAAATTTACCTATATGATATAAGTGATGAATACTATTAAGAGATGTGAGATATTGAGAATTTACAAGTATAGGATCACCAACATAGTCTTCCTGTAGGAAGGCAATCAGTTTATTCCGTGGGATTCTCTCCTCGAGAAAAGTTACTTCTTCAACGAGCCATTCCCCGAAAAAAGCAGTAACAAACATCGTTCCCCTAATTTGCGGATCTCGCAAGAAAGAAAATGGTGGATAAGGCAAGAAGACCTTTTCAAGCTTTGTGTTATATTTCTCCCAGGTCTGTGTTGTAAATTTAGCTATATTATACTTCTGGAGCTTATTGTAATAGAAAGGAAAGTTATTCCTTAAAGAATGGAATGTAGTTATTTGATCATGTTTTATTTGAGCTAACTTAGCTTGCGACGGTTTCATCCTCAGTAGAAATGCGTGTTTCTTGGCACTGCGAAAGATTTTACGCATTATTTTAATACTCATTGCTTCTCTCCTCTTTTCATAATTCAATGAGGTTTATGCACCTAGCAAATGGATTTATACGAATTTTAGCAGAATTTGCCCGAGCCCCCGATCTGCAACAAGCATGGTCGAGTGACCTGCCCGCATAGCTAACCTGCCCCCCACACTCTCTTGATATATATCCGGATTAAAGGCATAATTCCGTAGCCGCAGACTCGGTCGATCACTTGGGTCATAAGCAAATAGCTGATCATTCCTACGGCTATTAGGAGCAAGAAGGCAAAAAAACCTACCTGATTAAGCACTAGATATCTGAATACTTCTACGGTTGCTGCCATAACGGCAGTTGCAAACATGGGTAAAACTATTTGCTTCACAAGCCTCCAACTGCTACAGCGAATTATTCGAAGGGCAATATATTGATAAACAGGTGCCAGCAGTATCCCGGGCACACAAATGGCTGCTCCTGTCCCTAGAATACTCCAGCGCATAGTCAACGGGTATATCAAAATCGCGACCAAAACCAGCCTTCCTACACTCAACCAAGTAGCAAGTTTAGGCTTTCCTACGCTCATTACCAATGGCCCTACATTACCATTAATTGATCGTATGAACCCCCAAATTGCTAGGACCTGCAGTGCTGGAACCATTGATAACCACTGTTCTCCCAGAAAGAGCCTTACAAAGTCAGGGGCTAACACGACAATTCCCCCTGTGATCGGGGCTGAAATGTACGCTAGCACCTTCTGCACCTGTATATATGCTTCCTGCAATTGGACAGCTCGATCCTGTAATTTCGAGTAGGCTGGCAATGTAACCTGCTGTATAACCGCAGAAATCTCGGTTGCTGCTAAGTTTGAAATCCGATAGGCCACTTGGTAAAGGCCCAATGCTGTAGTACCGAGAATCTTGCCGACGAATGCATCATCACCTTGGGTTAAGAGAAAGTGTAATATGGTGGACATAAGAACCCATTTCCCGAAGGTAAATAGCTCCTTGATTTTCTGCCCCTCGAGCCGTGGTCTCGGCCGATATGGATGGACGAAATATGACACTACCATCCGCACGAGATTCCCAGCCAAAAGCCCGAAGACCAACGCCCAGACACTCCTCAAGAGGAACGCCGCCGAGATCGCTACACCTACATTGATAAGAGTGCCACTAAACACATAAGCAAACTGCTTGTGAAACTCCAGCTCCTTTTGGAAGTAGATCACGCCAATGTTGGTGAAGCCTTGGAGGAGCACCGAAAGGGCAATAACTTGAAGAATGGGTTTTGCCGCCGGAGCTTCAAAGAAGGCCGCCACATAGGGAGCTATGGCAAAGAGGATCAGTGCTAAGAGGATCCCTCGAATTGCCTGGACAGTCCAGACTGTATCTAAATAAGGTTTTGTATCCTCTTTCTTTTGGATCAGCGCTGCATTGAAGCCCGTCTGTGAGAACGTCTCCAGTGCAGACATCCCTAGAAGGGCGATCCCGAATAGCCCGAAGTCCGTAGGCGCAAGAAGCCTTGCCAGAACAATAGTGCGGGCTAGCCCAAATAAACGATCGACGATCCGCAGTGCAAAGACCCAAAAACCAGCATGAACCACCCGCTGCGAGAGCGATTCGCCGGGATGTCTTAACCAGGTATAGATTTTGTTTAGGTGCATGGGTTTATTGGGTTAGTGGTTGGTAGTTCGTGGTACGTGGTTCGTTGGGTTCGTAGAGTTCGTAGGGTGCGAAACCAGTCGGGAGTTGCGAGTCGTGGGTCCATAGTCCAAGGTCCGACGTCCATGATTGATAGGGCGTAGTGGGTAGCTGATAGAGCGTCGTAAATCCCATGGCCGATAGATCATCCCTGTCCTATTCGCCCTTCACGTTCAAAATGTGCCTGCCTATTCGCCGGCCTCATCTGCTAGAAAGTATTAGCTAAAATCAGAACTCCAAGATATGTTCCCGCGCCCCCTCCGTTACTCTTCACTCATTACACATCACTCACTCCCCCTACCGCAGCATCACCTGAACTACGATAACTCCTGTTGCATCCTCTAATGGCTCCATTGCCTTGCCGACAACAGATCCCACAGCCTTTTGGGAATCGTCGCAACGCATTGCGTATCCAGGGATAGAGGAACTGACCAGGAGATCGCCAATTTGAATCGGTCCATTCTCCGCGGTTACCTGCAAGGGGACTCTGCCAGCAATGGCGAGAACCGGCCGGTTGTCTTCCCAATCATCCGTCGCTTCATCGAAGCTGTTCCCCAGGATCACGCCTGGCGAGGTCGAGATGATGCCCGCCACCTTCGTACTGTAGGGAGAGAAAGACTTGCGGAAGAAACCCGGATGCTCCGGATCGATCTCCACTACATCTCCTGGTTCCACCCATTCGCTGGTGTTAATGCGTTCAGCCACATCGGCCCCACCTGGATATACCCCTCCAGCGCCATAGTACGCACCATCAGCATAGACATTCCCATCCTTTGCGACCCTAAACTTCGCATCAGCGGGGGCGATAGGATCGTAGAGGGCCAGCAGGTTCGTTGCAGAGCCGTGAACCTCCAAAGTGGCACTGGGGCTTGTGGTCCCGATACCAACCTTGCCCAAAGGATCGATCATCAACCTATCATGCTCACCCGTCCTATCTCTAATTACGAATTTGCTTCCACCAGGGATGGGTTGTGCATACATATCCCAGTAGGCATCAATTTGTCCACTTATGCTATCTTCATGAATAAGTTCAACCGCAGGAGCCCAGACAGCGGTATTTATTCTGTAAACTCTCATCGTAGCATTTGAACTGATTTGATTAAGAGCTCTTGTTGCTTTCGCTACTGTCACTGCATCACCAAAAGCTCCCTTTCCTACGACGTGCACTTCCAGTTGAGGGTTGTCAGTTCCTACTCCAAGCTTGCCGGAGATCGTAAAGTCGCCGGTGTGACTGTACGTCATTGGGGCATAGCGAGGTTCTTCCGAAACTGCGGGAGCTGGAGGGCTAGGCTCCACGGTGCTCTTCTCTGGAGGCGCGGCTTGGAGCTGCACCTTGTCTCCCGGCAACAAGGCTAGCTTGCCTCTTTTCTGAAAGACAAGGATTCCATCCGCGCTCCAGCCTTGTGCGTTGTACAAATACGCTCCATACGCCATTCGCTCGCCCCACTCGTTTGTTCTGTCCCAGTCCACAATGCGGCCTGAGACCACACCGGAGTCCCAAACTTCCTTGCCCGATAGGTCGAAGATCCGCACTTGAAGCGTTGCTACTCCTTCGGCTTCGAAGCGGATGACATCTGCATAGGGGGCAATCGTCAGTCGGGAATCACCAGTAGCGAAAACCAATACCGAGATCAGGGTCCCCAAAGCGATAGCTGTGATAGCCAGAGCAACTAGCCAGGTTTTGTAAATTCTCAACGGTTTTCTCATTTCGTTCCCTCCTTCCTCAAAGTTCTAAGTTCAATGTTCCACGTTCTAGGTTGGTAACACCGTTCCATGTTCTAAGTTCAACGTTCGACGTTGCTTGCCATACATAGTTCTACGTTCTAGGTCCTAGGTTCAAGACTCATGCGTGGTATTGCGGAGATAGCGCATTCACCCCATGGAATAAGTGAAGCGGTATCCCACGGGGTAAAGCCGTGGATGAGATTCTTAACCTTTACCGCCTGTTGGTACAGATTATCGAACTTGTCCTGTGTAATATACCCTTGATCGAGGGCAACGTATAGGTGTGACTGCACTTCTGTCGCTGAACGCAGGGCATATCTTAAAAAGCGGACAAACTCGTCATCTGAGTTGCTGTCAAAACCCTTGCCCCGTGAAATAAGGTCCATCTCATGTATTTCACGGGGTAAACGATGTTGCCCATAATTGAGACTGAGGCCCGCCGAATCTGATCTCTGAGACCGTAGTCCTTACCAAATGCTCCCTCGCTCGTATCCGCGTACAGCTTCCTCGTCAGCTCGCGTGCGGCCTTCCAGGCTTCGATGTCCTCAAATCTCTCTATCCTAGTCATGAGTCATCAGTCATAAGTCAGCGGTCAAAGTTCTATGTTCTAAGTTCAACGTTCAAGGTCGGTGAGTGATGGGTGAAGAGTGAGAGACGGTGGGGAGTGAGTAGACTGCAAACGTCTGAAACCGACTCTTGGCTTTTTTGCGTTCTAGTCCTTTTCGCCACCCTCCGGCTGGGTACCAGGATACGTCTGTGAATTCTCACCTTTGAGCGTCTCTGACAGCTTTTCCAAGACAAAATCCCGAACCTTCCTTGCAATGTCAATGATCTTTCTCGCATCTTCTAGCAAAGGCTCTTCGAACTCGGGGTAACGAGCCTCTACCGCGTAAGGCGTGAGCATTGTCACCTCGTCTTTAAGCCCTAAGAAGTCCGGATCCTTTTGTGCCGCAAGAAGCACGAGATCCTCAAGGGCGTGTGTTCTGGGAAACTCGAGTTCATGCCAGAGCAAATAGGCCTTTAGGTGCTTCTCCGTCGCTTGTTGAGCGTGGAAGCATATTATGTCTGTGAACGGTCTTGCAGAATCCAATCCGGTCTGGGCTGTGAGGAAGTCCCTCCTTGCTTTCTCAAGCCATCCGCGAACCAAGTCGGCCTTACTTTTCCTCATAGATGACCTTGCCTTTCTTCATCACCGTTGTAATGAACGCTTGAGGGACCTCGGCCCATGCCTCGATCTCTTCTGACGTATACACGAGTACATCCTTGGGGATAAGCAACCCTGCCAAGGCTTTGTAGATAGGCACCGCGCGTTTGTATCGGGGGAGATCCGATTTCACAATAACCAGGATATCGAGGTCGCTACCCTCATGAGGTTGACCGTAGGCATGGGAACCGAAAAGGATAATCTTCTCCGGTTGAACGCTTTGTAGAACGCGATTGACGATTTCTTCGATCACCGAATGATCTACTTCTTTGATCCTGACCAACGTTTCCATCGCTTCCCCCTATGTTAACCCTGATAATACATTAACCTTTGCGGACAGCACAATCATATGATCAAGGTCCAACGTGGACAGTCCAGGGTCCAATGTTCATGGTCAAAGATCAAACGCGATGATCCGAAGCCCACGGTCAGACGCCATTTCGTCGTCGACAGTCCAACCTCCGTCGTTCCCAGAGCCTTGATAAGTCAGCTCTTGACTTTGGACTATGGACCTTGGACGATCGAGACCAGTTTCATCACCTCATCAATAACATCTGGATCATCCCTGTACCGCTGTCGAGCGGCTCCAAAGCCTTACCAACCAAGCCACACGCTTCCCCATCTTGCGGATCCCAGCGCATGGCATAGCCGGGAATGGAAGATGAAACGAGGAGGTCTCCCGGCTGGATTGAACCCCCTTCGTCGGTGACCTTGACGGGCACAATGCCGAGAAGCGCAAGCAGGGCCCTGTCGGGAGTCGAGAGTCCGGAGTCAGGAGTCGAGGACTGCCAGCCAAGAACGACGCCGGGGTCGGTGGAGACAACACCGGCAACGAGTGTCGAACACTTACTGCGGGCCTTGCGATAGTGCCCAGGTCGTGATGGGTCGAGCTCCAGAACATCTCCGGGTTCCACCGCTTCGCTCACTGAAACCCATTCGGCTACGTCGGCCAAGCCGGTGAGAAAACCAGCGCCATAAAACGACCCGTCGGCGTAAACTTTTCCCGTGTTGTCAACGCGGAATACCGCGGCCGTCCCCCCCGCTGGGGTGAGTTCAAGGTGCAGTCTCCCCGAGCCGTAGATGTTGTCCTTGCCGCCAGCCCCCATGTCGATTGCATCCGATTCGAGTTTTGCTTGCAGTTGGTCGGCGGTCCTTGTTGGATCCTCTGAAAGAAGCAAAGCCGCTGCGCCGGCGACGTGCGGGGAGGAGGCAGAGGTGCCATAGAATTCATAGGGGGCATAGGTGTAGCTTGATACCCCGTCGGGTCCCATGACGTCGGGCTTGGTGCGGCTCGCGGCGTACTTGCTGGCGTTGGACGGGCCTTGAGAACTGAACGTCTCTTGCGGGCCAGTGGTCCAGTTTCCACGATAGATCGCTCCCACGGTCAGG